>OGGJ01000186.1_pt1 | contig 66547 bp, 56 predicted proteins | sample 1571071 | NCBI WGS metagenome assembly OGGJ01 (sample SAMEA2581954, study PRJEB24529) | metagenome | biome: Human gut stool | place: China | collected 2011
CTGGATTCCGCGTCGGAGCGCGGAACTGAAAGTCGCCGTTAAGGCAATGACAGTTACCGACCGCCTGGATTGAAGCAGTGTGTGTCTGCAAATGCTACAATCAATGGTAAGTAAGAATACTATATGTCCATACACAAGAGCTGCTAACTGTCTTTTTTCATTAACACTCGTTAGCCAAAACAACGCCTTGAAGTGTTAATTAACAGTCGCGAAAATGCCAATGATGACGACAAGGACGGATTTCAGGGCGGAAACGGGGCAAAAATCACGCTTCGCGTATCTGCCTATAAACCAGCAAATTACGGCAAAACAAAATTTCATCGGCGTTTCCGCACTATGCAAAAGGCCGTCAATTGCAAGGCGAAAGGCCGCCTTTTGCAACGCCGTCGACCGTGTTTTGCATCGCGGTTGACGGCTTTTGGCACTGCAATTGACGGTCTTTCGCACTGGTAACAGCCGTTTTTCGCTTCGCCGACAATCGTTTTTCGTGCTGTTAACGGACACAACCGACGACGCGTTTCGTAGTTTGGCAAAGCCTAAATGTTAAAGAAAAGATACTCCAATGTTAAACATTCAAAACGCTAGGGCCTCCATAGCGTTGCAAGAGCAGGCGTGGCCGATTAGTCGGCAAAACGCTTGTCCTGTTTTTCCTGCTTGCTTGCCGAAAAGCCCGTAGACACGCATTTTCCCACCAAAATAAAGTTAAAACACGATAATTATCATTTAGACCTGTGGCATAATACAATTATAATGTGTACATTTGCACTCCGAAAACCGCACGGAAGAAAATAGTTTTCATCAAGACGGGCGGTCAGAGTGTCAGCATATAACAGAAAATCTCAAAATAGTTTGTATAAATAGGTATGAAAAAGAACAAGTTTTTATTGCTTGCAGCAGTTGCTGTCACGTTCGCTTCGTGTGGCGGACAACAAGGTAAAATGGGTGACAACGAGTACGCTGTCAGGACCATCGAGACGCAAAGCACGGAACTGCAAACGTCTTACCCCGCAACAATAAGGGGCGTACAGGACGTAGAAATACGCCCGATGGTTTCAGGATTCATCACGAAAATGTATGTGAAGGAAGGCCAGACGGTAAAGAAGGGCCAGGTGCTTTTCGAAATCAACAAGGTAACTTACGAGGCTGCGGCGCGCCAGGCCAAGGCTGCCGTAAACTCAGCGGAGGCACAGCTGAACACGTCGAAGCTGACTTACGAGAACAACCAGAAGCTCTTTGCCAACAACGTAATAGGTACTTACGAGCTGCAATCGTCGAAGAACGCCTACGAGAACGCGCAGGCGGCACTGGCGCAGGCCAAGGCCAACTACGTTTCGGCCAAGCAGAACCTCGACTTCTGCTACGTTACCAGCCCCGCCAACGGCGTAGTGGGCAACCTGCCCTACCGTGTAGGCGCACTCGTGAGCGCGTCGAGCGCGGAGCCGCTTACCACCGTGTCTGACATCAACACGATGCAGGTTTACTTCGCAATGACGGAGAAAGACGTGCTCGACATGACGAAGACCAAGGGCGGACTGCACGCCGCAATCAGCGAATACCCGGCAGTGAAGCTGCAACTGGCCGACGGAACGACATACAACCACGAAGGCAAGGTGGCCGCGGTGAGCGGTGTCATCGACCAGGCTACAGGCTCTGTTTCAATGCGCGCCGACTTCCCCAACCCCGAACACCTGCTCAAGAGCGGCGGTTCGGGCAGCATCATTGTGCCGCATGCAAGCGAAGGTGCGATAGTAGTGCCGCAAAGCGCCGTGGTACAGGTGCAGGACAGGTACTTCGTCTACATACTCGGCAAAGACAACAAGGTGAAGTATAGCCCCGTGACCGTCAACCCCAACAACGACGGAAAGAACTACATCATTGAGAGCGGACTGAAAGCCGGCGACAAGATTGCAGTGAGCGGCGTAACGACTCTTAAGGACGGCATGCAGATTACGCCCATCACCGAGGCGCAGTATCAGGAGAAACTGAAGGAGACAAGCCAGATGGGCGCTCACCAGAACGACCTTAACAAACTGAAGGAAGACCTTACAAAGTAAATGTCGGGGCATACGGTGATGCGGTTTTACGGTCATACGGTATCGCGGCGGACGCCTGCCTTACCATAAAAACCGTATAACATCATAACCCCATGACCCCATAACCGACAAAAAAAGATACAATGAGATTAGACAACTTTATAAAACGCCCGGTGCTCTCGACCGTCATCTCCATTCTGACGGTCATTCTGGGCTGTATCGGACTGGTGTCGTTGCCGATTGAGCAATACCCTGACGTTGCGCCGCCTACGGTAAGCGTGCGCGCCAACTACATGGGTGCAAACGCCCAGACCGTGCTCAACTCGGTCATCGTGCCGCTTGAGGAGCAAATCAACGGTGTGGAGGGCATGACCTACATGACCTCAACCGCCACCAACGAAGGCTCGGCCAGCATACAGGTGTTCTTCAAACAGGGAATGAACGCCGACATGTGCCAAGTCAACGTGCAGAACCGCGTGTCGCAGGCTACGGCCTTGCTGCCGGCCGAAGTGACCCAGTCGGGTGTCACCGTGCAGAAGAGGCAGACCTCTACGGTGCTCCTCATGGCCATCAAGGGCGACCCCGAGAGGTATGACGAGAAGTTCCTCCAGAACTACGCAGACATCAACATCATTCCGGCCGTTAAGCGTGTGAACGGTGTGGGCGACTGCGAGGTGATGGGTGCGAAGACATATTCAATGCGTATCTGGCTCGACCCCATCAAGATGAAGAACTACGGCCTGATGCCGTCAGACATCTCCGGCGTGCTCGCACAGCAGAACATCGAGGCCGCTCCGGGTAAGTTCGGCGAGCAGAGCGACAACCAGTACGAGTACACCATCCGTTACAAGGGACGCTTGCAGACTCCTACGGAGTTCGAGAACATGATTATCTCGAGCGACGACAACGGCAACATAATCCGCGTGAAGGACGTTGCACGCGTTGAGCTTGGCGGTCTTTACTACAGTGTAACGTCGAAGGTCAACGGTCAGCCGGCCGTCATGATGATGGTGACACAGACCGCAGGCTCTAACGCTACGCAGATTGTGAGCGACATCAAGAAGGTGATTGACGGCCAGAGGGAGCTGCTTCCTCCGGGTGTCGAGATAGAATACATGCAGGACGTGACCGAGTTCCTTTACGCTTCAATGAACGACCTTATCCATACGTTGTTCGAGGCGTTCATCCTCGTGTTCATCGTTGTGTACATATTCTTGCAGGACTTCCGCTCCACGCTCATTCCGCTTATTGCGGTGCCGGTGTCGTTGGTCGGTACGTTCTTCTTCCTTTATGTGTTCGGATTCTCGCTCAACCTGCTTACGCTCTCAGCCCTCGTGCTGGCTATTGCGATAGTCGTCGATGACGCCATAGTCGTAGTCGAGGCCGTCCACGCCAAGCTCGACCTTGGCTACAAGTCGGCCCGCACGGCGTCAATCGACGCGATGAACGAAATCTCCGGCGCCATCATATCTATTACCCTTGTGATGTCGGCCGTGTTCATCCCGGTGTCTTTCATCGGCGGAACATCAGGTACGTTCTACAAGGAGTTCGGTATCACGATGGCAATCTCAATCGTCATCTCCGCTATCAACGCGTTGACGCTGTCTCCGGCGTTGTGCGCCGTGCTGCTGAAACCTAAGAATGAGGACGGCTCTGAACGCAAGATGTCGATGCTCGACCGCTTCCATGCAGCCTTCAACGGCGCATACGGCAAGGTGCAGGACAAGTACACGAAGACCGTACGCAAAATTGTTGAAAGGCCGGTTATCGCCATCCTCGCCGTTGTCATCGGCGTTGCGGCACTCGTATTCACGGCAATGAATACAAGAACTGGTCTCGTTCCCGACGAGGATACGGGTACGGTATTCTGTACGGTGTCCACCGCTCCGGGTACGTCTCTTACCGAAACCAACAAGGTTATGGACCAAGTTGACTCGATGCTTGCCACCAACCCGGCAATCCAGAACCGCCTGCGCATCACCGGTTACAACTTCATCTCCGGCCAGGGTACCAACCAAGGTACGTTCGTCATCAAGTTGAAGTCGTTTGAAGAGCGTGACAAAGAGGAAGGTTTCATGAAGTATTTTGACGTTCACTCGATGGGTTCCAAGATGGTGCTCGCCATGATTTACAAGCAGACGGCAGCCATCAAGGGTGCACAAATCCTGGCGTTCCAGCCGCCTATGGTGCAAGGTTTCTCCGCAACCAACGGCTTGACGTTCTCAATGCTCGACCGTACCGGTGGCGATGTCAACAACTTCTTCAAAATCACACAGAACTTCCTGGCCGAGCTTAACAAGCGTCCGGAAATCGGAACGGCCATGACTTCGTACAACTCTCAGTACCCGCAGTACATGATTGACGTGAATGTCGCGAAGTGCAAGCAGAGCGGCATCGACCCGAGCACAGTGCTCACGGCAATGCAGGGATATTACGGCGGTCTGTATGCGTCTAACTTCAACTCGTTCGGTAAGCTCTACCGCGTCATGATTCAGGCAGACCCGAAGATGCGTGAAGACCTGAAGAGCATGAACAACGTATATGTACGCACTGCCAACGGCATGGCGCCCATCAACGAGTTCGTGACGATGACAAAGGTTTACGGTCCGCAGGAAATCGCCCGCTTCAACCTGTTCACCTCTATTGACGTCAACGCCACCGCAGCCGACGGCTACTCTTCAGGCGACGCTATACGCGCCATCAACGAAGTGGCAAGCACCACACTGCCAACAGGTTTCGGCTACGAGTTCTCCGGTCTGACACGTTCAGAGCAGGAGTCGAGCAGCTCTACGATGATAATCTTCGCGCTCTGTCTTACCTTCGTGTACCTGATTTTGAGTGCGCAGTACGAGAGTTACCTCGTGCCTCTGTCGGTAATATTGTCAATTCCGTTCGGTATCGCCGGCGCGTTCATCTTCACCGACCTGTTCGGAAAGCAGAACGACATTTACATGCAGATTGCGCTCATCATGCTTATAGGACTTCTGGCGAAGAACGCCATCCTCATCGTGCAGTTCGCCCTCGAGCGAAGAAGGACGGGTATGGCCCTCTCCTGGGCGTCAGTCCTTGGCGCACAAGCCCGTCTGCGTCCTATCTTGATGACCTCGTTGGCTATGATTATCGGCCTTATGCCGCTGCTCATACCTATCGGAGTAGGCTATAACGGCAACATGACCCTCGGCGCAGCCGCAATCGGCGGTATGTTGATAGGTATGATTTGCCAGCTTCTCATAGTTCCGGCGCTCTTCTACATCTTCCAGTATTTGCAGGAGAAGGTTAAGCCGCTTGAGTTCGACGACGACAACGCGACCGTTGACACCGAGTTGTTGCAGTACACCCGTCCGGTAGAAAACAAGAAAAATGACAAGTAAGATGAAAAGAAATAGCATTATGATACTCGTTTCCGCCGCTGCCCTTATGAGCAGCTGCGGAATCTACAACAAGTACGAGCGTCCCGAAGTGAACGCTACCGGGCTGGTGCGCGACGTGACATCAAACACCGACACGCTGGCGGTAGCCGACACGACGAGCTTCGGCAACCTGCCTTGGCGCAGCGTATTCACCGACCCGCAGCTACAGGCACTCATCGAGCAGGGCCTCGCCAACAACGTAGACCTGCTCAACGCGGCTCTCAACGTAAAGATGGTAGAGGCGCAGTTGACGGCGGCCAAGCTGGCGTTCGTGCCCTCGTTCACATTCTCTCCGCAGGGAACAATCTCCTCTTGGGACGGCAGCAAGGCCACAAAGACTTACTCGCTGCCCATCAACGCAAGCTGGAGCATCGACCTCTTCGGCAACCTCTTGAACCAGAAGCGCAGCGCGCAGATGGCTCTCTTGGCAACGAAGGACTACCAGCTCGTGGTGAAAACCAACCTCATTGCCAACATTGCCAACGCTTACTACACGCTCCTGATGCTCGACAAGCAGCTCGAAATAGTAGACAACATGACCCAGCTGACAAAAGACACTTGGAACATGATGAAACTGCAAAAGGAGCTTAACAACGCGAAGGAGACCAGCGTGCAGAGCGCAGAGGCCAATTACTACTCGGTACTGGCGCAGGCTGCCGACCTGAAACGCCAAATCCGCGAGACCGAAAACTCGCTCTCGCTGCTCTTGGGACAGCAGGCGCAGACCATCGGCCGCGGCAAACTGGAAAACCAGTCGCTGCCGACGGAGTTCAGCACGGGCGTAGGCATACAGATGCTCAACAACCGTCCTGACGTACACTATGCAGAGATGACCCTCGCGCAGTGCTTCTACGACACGCAGGCGGCACGCTCGCAGTTCTATCCGAACATAACAATCAGCGGCTCCGGCGCGTTCACCAACAACGGCGGCGGCCTCATAACAAACCCCGGCAAGTGGTTGCTTCAGGCCATCGGAAGCCTCGTTCAGCCCATTTTCCAGAACGGACGTCTCGTAGCACAGCTAAAGGTTGCCAAGGCAACGCAGGAACAAGCCTACAACACTTGGCAGAACGCGGTGCTCGCGGCAGGCTCGGAAGTAAGCAACGCCCTCGTGCTCTACAACTCGTCCGACGAGAAGTCGAAGCTCGAGCAGAAGCAAATCGAGAGCCTGACGAAGAACGTCGAGTACACGAAAGACCTCTTCAGCATGGGCGGCAGCACGTACCTCGAGGTAATAACGGCCCAGCAGTCGCTGCTCAACGCCGAACTGGCGAAGGTGCAGGACGACTTCTACAAGATGCAGGCCGTCGTGAACCTCTATTACGCACTTGGCGGAGGAAGGGAATAATCAATTCATAATTCATAATTCACAATTCATAATCGGCTTGCGCGTTACGTGGCTACGAAATTATGGATTAAGGGTTATGAATTATGAAACAATCTCTCGACAAGGCACACGCCAATTATGAATTAAGAATTATGAATTATGAATTAAGAAAGATATGATAAGTCCAAAAGCAGAAATAGACCCGAAGGCGAAAATCGGGAAGAACGTAACCATCTATCCCTTCGCCTACATCGAGGGCGACGTTGAGATTGGCGACGACTGCGTTATCTATCCATACGTCAGCATAATGAACGGCACACGCATGGGACGCGGCAACACCGTGTACCAGAATACGGTGCTCGCAGCCATTCCGCAAGACTTCAACTTCAAGGGCGACAACTCCACGCTGATTATCGGCGACAACAACATCATACGTGAAAACGTGGTTATAAACCGCGCCACATTCAGCGACGGACAAACCGTCATAGGCAACAACAACGTGCTCATGGAGGGCGTACACGTATCGCACGACACCAAGATTTCAGACAACTGCGTGTTCGGCTACGGTACGAAAATCGCCGGTGACTGCGACATCGAGAACGACGTGATTTTCTCGTCGAACGTAATCGCGAACGCAGGCGTGCGCGTAGGCCGCGGCTCGATGATACAAGGAGGATGCCGCCTCAGCCGCGACGTACCGCCATACATCATCGCCGCCGACAACCCTGTAAAGTACGGAGGCGTCAACGTCACAATCCTTGCCAACCACAACGTGGGCAAGAAGGTGCAAGACCACATCGCCAACGCCTACCGACTGGTGTTCCACGGGCAGACGAGCGTGTTCGACGCCGTGCGCCAAATCCGCGAACAGGTGCCCGACGGCCCTGAAGTTCGCCACATCATCGAGTTCATCGACGCAACAAAGCTCGGCCTCATCAGCAAGATGTGGTGACGACACAAACAGAAAACCGTTCCTGAAGGGGAACGGTTTTTTGTTGCCCAAACCGCAACTCACGGCCTTTCACAATGCAAAAGGCCACATATTGCACGCTAAAAGGCCGTCTTTTACACGCTAAAAGACGGCCTTTTACAACGCATTGAATGTCAACACGTTACGGCGCACACCGCAAAAAAGCTTTGCACAATGCGCCAAATTGACTATATTTGCACTCAAAATACACCACAATGGAAAAAGTACGCGCCGCAAGAAACCGCACCATCATACTGACCGAAGCCGACAAGGCCGCACTGAAACCGACACTCTTCAAGCTCGACACGAAGTGCACAGCCGACGACATCATCGGCAAAACCATAAACCAAGACCTGTTCAGCATCGTCGACCTGCTGCCCGAAGGCTTCGCCGACCTGCTCGTAATCGACCCTCCGTACAACCTCTCGAAAGACTTTGCAGGCATGAAATTCAAGGCCACCAGCAACGACGCGTACACCGAATACATACGCAGCTGGCTGCCGAAAATCGTAAGATGCCTAAAGCCCGACAGCAGCCTGTACGTATGTTGCGACTGGCGGAGCTCGAGCGCGGTGTTCCAAGTGCTCGGCACCGTAGCGACAATAAAGAACCGCATCACCTGGCAGCGCGAGAAAGGACGCGGAGCGAAGACAAACTGGAAGAATGCCATGGAAGACATCTGGTTCGCCGTGATGGACGACAAGCACTATTACTTCGACGTGGAAGCGGTGAAGATGAAACGCCGCGTCATCGCACCATACAAGGTGGACGGCCAACCGAAGGACTGGGAGGAGACCGACGAGGGCAACTTCCGCCTCACCCACCCCTCCAACTTCTGGGACGACATCAGCATACCGTACTGGTCCATGCCCGAGAACACCGACCACCCCACGCAGAAACCCGAAAAGCTAATAGCCAAACTCATCCTCGCCTCATGCCCCGAAGGCGGCGTAGTGCTCGACCCTTTCCTCGGAAGCGGCACAACATCGGTCGTCGCCAAGAAGCTCGGACGGCGGTACTGCGGCATCGAACAGAACGAAGAATACGCCCTGCTGGCCGCCAAACGCCTCGCCATGGCCGACCACGACAAGAGCATCCAAGGCTACTCCGGCGGCGTATTTTGGGAAAGGAACACGCTTAACCTGCAGAAAAAAGAACAGAACCGACAAAAGAAAAAAGAAAAGAAGGACGAGTAATCACCCGTTTCCCATCTCTGTTACATTAAAGAAACGCAGCTATATACAGCATAAAGACTTTACAAACGACATTGACGAAAACACCTGCAACACATTTATTGGGGACTTGCTGGCAATGTAAAATACACACAACAAGGCATATTTTCTTAAATTCCGGCTCTTAATTGTTGTTTTTTCAGCCTTTTGTACACGAAATACACGGCAGGTACGAGGAACACGTCGGCAGCCACGAAGGCCAAAGGGTCGCCGTAGCAGACACCGAGAAAGCCGAACGCGGGCACTACCCAGAGGCTCACGCCGCAACGGGCTATCAGCTCCATAACGCCCGAGAGCACCGACAGGTTTGAGTAGCCGAGACCTTGCAGGCTGTAACGCAGCACGGTAAGCGTGCCCAAGGCGAAGAAGAAATAGCTCGGAATGAGCATGTATTCGGCAGCAATGGCTATGATGTCGGTCTTTTCCGCGTCAATGAACAGCAGCATCATCTCGTCGGCGAAGAAGTATATTATCACCGTAGTAACCAGGAAAAACACCAGCGTTATCTTCATCGCAGCCTTTATTCCGAGCTTCACGCGCTCTATTTTACCCGCCCCGATGTTCTGTCCGCAGTATGTAGCCATGGCTACGCCGATGTTCTCGTACACGCAGGTGAATATGTACTTGGCCCTCGCCGCGGCGGTAAACGCCGCCACGTACATCGTGCCCAGGGCGTTGTTCGCGCTCTGGAGCATGATTACTCCGATAGCGGTTATGGAGAACTGCATGCCCATCGGCACGCCGTTCATAAGCAGCTTGCCCGTCATCTTGTCGTTGTACGCACGCTCGCGGCCCGTCGGGATTAGCATCTCCATGCGCTTCCGTATATACGTGAAGCACAGCACCGAGGCAAACGCCTGCGACAGCAGCGTAGCCAGCCCGGCACCCTCTACGCCCAGGCCGAGCCCCAATATGAGCGCGAAGTCGAGCGCGATGTTCAGCAGCGAGGCGGCTATGAGGAAGTAAAAGGGTTGCTTCGAGTCGCCAAGGGCGCGTATGAAGCCCGACAGCATGTCGTAAGACATCGTGAACGGTATGGCAAGGAAGTTAATCAACAGGAACACGTAGGCATCATGGAACACGTCCTGCGGCGTGTTGAGCATTTGCAGAATCCTATCGCACAGCACGGCCGTCACCGCCGTCGCCACAACCGCTATGACCGCCACTATGCGCACGGCATTGGCCACGTAGGCGCGCATCTTCGAATAATTCTTAGCCCCGAACTCCTGGGCCACGGGTATGGCGAAGCCTGCACAAGCCCCGTTGCAGAAGCCCAGCACGAGGAACATCACCGACGACGACGCCCCCACGGCAGCCAGCGCGTCAACGCCGATGAAGCGGCCCACTATGGCTGCGTCGATGAGCAGGTACATCTGCTGCAGTATGTAGCCGCCAACGAGCGGCAGCGAGAACTTAATTATGTCGCGCGTCGGCGACCCCACGGTCATATCGTTTATGCTTGGCATATCCTTGTCATACGTTCAAAAAAACCGCGCAAAAGTACACATTTATCAATAACCGGGGATTAAAAACAGGAAAAAACATGATAAAATTCCCATTACAGCCGCAACCATAACCGCACGGCTTCATGCCGGCTTGCCGTGCAACAGCCGGCAGCCGCCCGGCCTGACAGCCGCAGGCTGTTTGCAAAAGGTGGCCTTTCACAATGTGAAAGGCCACCTTTTGCATTACAATTGACGGTCTTTTGCAGGCCGAAAGACGGCCTTTTAGAATGCGGTTTGTAACTTGCTGACAGGCAGGCGGTTAGAAGCTGACCGTGCGAGAGCCGTCTGCGGCCTCGCTGATAGTCACCTTCACTGCGTCCTCGGGCAGCAAATCCTCGATAAGTTCGGGCCATTCTATGAAGCAAAGGCCGCCCCCGTAGAAGTATTCCTCATAACCCATGTCGTACACTTCATCGAGTTTCTTTATGCGGTAGAAGTCGAAGTGGTAGACGGTTTCGCCCGATGTGGCCGACGTGTACTCGTTGACTATGGCGAACGTGGGCGACGTGATAACGTCGTCTACGCCCAGTTGCTCGCACACGGCCTTGATGAACGTTGTCTTGCCTGCGCCCATCTTGCCGTAAAAGGCGAACACGCGAGCCTCGCCCATGTTGTCTATAAACTGGCGCGCGGCCTCGTTGATGCTGTCAAGATTGCTGATTTTTATTTCCATAATGATGCATATTTAACACCCACCCCAGCCCTCCCCAAGGGAGGGAGCTTGAATACCGACACACAGTAAAGTGGGCTTGTTCCTGTAAAAACGTTTATAACTTTATCTTGTTTGCTGCATACCGTCAGCCGTCTTCACACCCTCTATCTTGCATATATTGCGACAAGAAGCAAAACACGTCAAGCCCCCTTCCTTAGAGAGGGCATGGTTGGATGCCGGCTTAATACGGCATCACCTCTTCCTCGGCCTCATCGTGACGAGCGGCACAAGCATTTCCTCCATCGAAATGCCGCCGTGCTGGAAGGTGTCTTTGTAGTAAGACACGTAATAGTTGTAGTTGTTCGGATAGGCGAAGAAGGCATCGCCCGTGGCGAAAACATACGAAGTGCTTAGGTTCGGGGCTGGCAGCATGGCGCGGTGAGGCTCTTTTATGGCAAACACTTCCTTTGAATTGTAGTTCAGATTCTTGCCGAGCTTGTAGCGCAGGTTGGTGTTCGTGTTGCGGTCTCCTATTATTTTGACCGGCTTCGAGGCGCGTATGCTGCCGTGGTCGGTCGTCAGCATGACGGTATATCCGCCCTGGGCGAGCAGCCGGAAAAGCTCCGACAGCACCGAATGGCGGAACCAGCTGAGCGTTATGCTGCGGTAGGCGGCCTCGTCACCGGCCAGCTCGCGCACCATCTTCGACTCCGTGCGGGCATGGCTTAGCATATCGATGAAGTTGATTACGAGCACGTTAAGGTCGTTGGCCGACAGCGAGTTGAACTTCTGGAGAAACTTCTCCGCACCTGCGGAGTCATTGATTTTGTTGTAAGAGAAGGTGTCGTGGCGGCGGAAGCGGTCAAGCTGGGTCTTGATTAGCGGCCCCTCGTTGAGGTTCTTGCCCTCCTCCTCGTCCTCGTCAACCCACAGTTCGGGGAACATCGAGGCTATTTCCACCGGCATGAGGCCGCTGAATATGGCGTTGCGGGCGTACTGCGTGGCCGTGGGAAGTATGCTGACGTAGGTCTGTTCGTCAATGTCGAACATGTCGCCGATTTCCCCAGCCAGCACGCGCCACTGGTCTAAGCGGAAGTTGTCGATGACGATAAGGAACACCTTTTCGCCATTATCCAGCAACGGAAACACCTTGCGCTTGAACAAGTCGACGCTCATCATCGGGCGTTCTCCACCCTCCTGCTGCCTGTCAGGCCGCCTCACGCCGCCCATGCGGAGACGAGCCGCAGGGCCGGAGGCTGCCGAACGCGACGCGGCGATATCGTCCATCCAGTCCATGTAGTGCGCCTTTATGTACTTGGCGAAGCCGTTGTCGGCCTCCTCTTTCTGCATTTTAAGCATCTCGGCCATGCTGCTGTCGGTCGAGCTAAGCTCCAGTTCCCAGTGCACGAGTCGGCGGTACACCTCCATCCAGTCGCCAATGGTCTTGCTGTCGGCTATCTGCATGGCTATGTCCTGGAAGCTCTGGCGGTATCCGCTCTGCGTAACCTCGGTCACGATTTCCCTGCGGTGTATGTTCTTTTTCAGCGAAAGAAGTATTTGGTTGGGGTTGACGGGCTTTATAAGGTAGTCGGCTATCTTGGAGCCTATGGCCTGGTCCATGATGTTTTCCTCCTCGCTCTTTGTCACCATGACCACAGGCGTGGCAGGCGAAAGCTCCTTGATTTGCTGCAAAGTCTCAAGTCCGCTAAGGCCGGGCATCATCTCGTCGAGCAGGATTAGGTCGAAAGTCTTTTGCCTGCACTGGTCTATGGCGTCGGTGCCGTTGGTCACGGTCACCACGTCATACCCTTTTTTCTCAAGGAACAGAATGTGGGCGCGGAGCAGTTCCATCTCGTCGTCGGCCCATAAAAGTAATCCGTTGCTCATTTGTTGTAATTTTTTTGGAGTAAGGAGGGAAGGAGTAAAGGAGTAAGGACTTTTTTACCTTTTTACTTTTTTACCGTTTCACCTTTCCCGTCTCACCTTCTCACTCTCTCACCTTCTCACCTTTTTAAAATCCTTCAAGCTCGTAATACTCGTCTTCAAGGTCGAAACCGTCCTGGCGGTTGTCCTCTTCGGGAGCGTCATTGCCGCCGTCGTCAGTGCCGCCGAAGCCGTCGTTGAACTCGATTACGAAGCCGTCGTCCTGCGGTTCGTTTTCCTCCACATTGTCATTTGCCGTCTTTTGGCCTGCGATTGACGGCCTTTCGGCCTGTGTTTTGCCGTCTTTTGCAGGCTCATTTGCCGTCTTTTGCTCGGGCATTGCCTGCGGAGCGGCTTCCGGTTCGACAGGAACGAGCGTACCGCCTTGTGTTTCAGGCATTTCCGCCGCAGGCTGCTGCGCAGGTTGAACGTCGTCTATGGTGAACGTGTTGCCCATGCCTTGCGGCTCTTCCTGCGGCGCATTGTCCTCCACGTCGGGTATGGTTATCGTGCCGCCGTCGGTCGGCTGTGCGGCAGGTTCGGGCGTTTCCTGCGGTTCGTCGGGTATTGTCACGCCGCCACCGCCTGCCTGCGGAGCTTCAGGTTCAGCCGTTTCAGGTATTACGAGAGTGCCTGCATCGGCATCTTCGGTCGGCTGCGCGTCGACCGGTTCGTCCATTATCAGCGTCGTGCCGGTGTCATGCGGTTGCGCCGCCGGCTCGTCCTCGATGAACAGTCCGCCCTCTATTACGCCGCCGTTATACAGTCCGTCGCCGCCGTCTTCACCCAGTTCCGCGCCCGGCTCGTACTCTATGGTGGCCGGTTCGGTGAGCAGGCGCACCGTGCTTACCTTCAAAGGCACGAAGTGTTGTTCGTAGAACTTGTCGTAATCATTGTAGCTGTACTGCGTGCCAAGCAGTTCGAGGTTGGCGTCGCTGATGACTATTGCGCGCGCCTTAGCCGCCAGTCGGGCGATGCCAGCGTTGCCGTAAAGCTGGCGCGCATACTGCAACGCCTCGTCATAGCTCATGAATCCGTTGACTATCATACGTTGCAGGCCGCCCTGCTCGTCGGTCGCGATGTCGAAGTTGCGCACGATGAAGTTTGTGAAATTGAATCTCGCAAGTTCGAAAAGCAGCTTGTTCGCATCTACGGAATCAGGCTGATAGACCAAGAGGAACGAGAAGGGTGTGTTGCGTTCGGCCACAAACGTGCGTGCGGCGATGGAGTCGCTGTCGTTGAGTACAACAGTGCGACGCTCCCAAATGTCGCTTATGTCGAACTTTCCGCCGTACAACGGCCGTCCGGCCTTTACTCCGTTGATAATCATTCCGGCCATCTCGCCCACGTCGCTTTCGGGGTATTTGCTGATAAGTTCCTGCATGTCGGCCAGACATCCGTTGCTGTCGCCGCTGTTGAGCTTGCTCAATCCGCCTATGAAAATGAACTTGTCGCGGTTCGCTCCGAGTGGGAAACGCTCGGCCGAAAGCGACGTGTTGGCCGCCACTTCGTCAAACCTGTCGGCCTTGAAGGCGTTGTACGTGGCTGCATACAGCGAGTCCTCGATGTGTACTCCGAAGCGTGCGTTGGCCTCATAGTTGGGGTCTGCCAGCAGCACCGTCCATTCACTTTCGGGGAAATCGCGCTTAAGCAGGTTGATGTAAGTGTCGGCCAGGCTCTTCTCCTTTCGCCGCGAGTACAACAGGAAGAGGTGGTAGTAAGCCTCGTCCATGTTCTCGTAGTCCTTGTAATTGTCCGTAAGGCGGCGCAATTGCTTCTCGCTCAATGCGAGATTGTCGAGCTTGTCCTTGAAAATCACACCTGCATGGAACAGTCCGTCCTCGATTATTTTGTTGCTTTCAGCCACCTGTTCGGGTGTGAAAGGTATCTGTTTCAGGTAATATTCGCGCTTGTGCGGGTCGTTGTGGGCGCTGTCCATTGCGTTTTCGATGGAGTCTTGCATCGCCTCGACGGCCGCTATGGAGTCGCGTTGCTCGTCGGTCAGCTCCTCGAAGGGCGTCGTCTGCGCCACGACGGTCTTGTTTACGCGCTGCCAGTCGTCAACGTTCTCACGCCGTCCCCACAGCTTCTGGAACGTAGCCTTGCCCTGGCTTACGGCCGTAGGGTTGTAAAAGTACCACGTACCTTTGCTGTCCGTCATGCCGCTCTGCGTCTGGTTCTGCGCCGTGTTGTTGCCCAAGCCGCCCTGTTCGGCCAAGTATTGCTGCGCCTCGGCCTCCGCCTGGGCGTCGCGTTCTTCTTTCTCTTTCTTCTTCAAAGCCTCGATTACACGGTCGATGGCCTCGTTGCGCTCCGCCTCGGGCATCTTGGCGAGGGCTTGAAGCGAGTCTTGCAGATGCACGGCATCGGTGTACGGCACCAGCTCGTCAAGCACTTTGGAACGGTCGGACAGCTGTTCGTAGTCGTCGCGCTCCTTTTCCAGCAGTCCGATGGCTTCACCGTAACAACGCCGTGCGTTGCTGTAATCCTCGCGTTCCCAGTACAGGTCGCCGAGCTTAAGCAGCAAAACGCCCTTCTCTATGCCGTTGCGCGTAGACTTGATGTTGCCCTGTTCGTATGCGGAAATGGCGTTCAGGGTGTCTTTTTGGTTAAGGTATATGTTGCCGATGGCGTAATATACCTGGTCAAGATACTCCTTGTTGTTGTCCGACCGGGCCATGCGCTTGAGCTTCTTAATCATCTTTCCCGACTTGCGTCCTGCCATAACCTCGGTCATTGCGATGCGTGCGTTGAAGGCAAGTTCGTATGGCGGACTTAGCCTCAACACTCTTTTGAACGCCTTGTAGGCTTTTTCCTCATGGCCGAGGGCGGCCTCGAGCTGCCCCATCAGGTACCACTCGCGCGCCCGCTGCTTGCGGCGCATCTCGTGCTTGATTACCTTGCGCAGGTAAGGTATGGCCTCGGCATACTGCCCTGTGTGGATGTAATAGTCGGCATAGGTGTAGTCCCACTCCTTGCGCGCACGCCAATGGATTGAGTCGCGGCGCATCTTTGTCATAACGTCCTCGGCGTCATAGAGCCAATCCTGCTCTATGTAACACTTCGCCAACCAAGCCCTCGCACGCCCGTAGATGGCCGGCTGCGTGGCGTAAAGGCGGCTCATGTAGGCAAATGTCGACGCGGCTTCGTCAAACGCGCCCTTCATGAACTGGGCGCGGCCCATCAGCAGCCACGCCTTCCACAGGAAAGGGTTGTACTCCTTGCGGTTAAGCCACTCTATGTCCTTCTCCGTCTTCTTCCTGCTTTTCGTCCATTTGGGCCGCCGCTTGATGCTGTGCAGCTTGATGGCCTTCTGGCATTTCTCGATGGCACGGTCGAAGTTGCCCTCGCCGAGACTGCGGCTGGCTTCGTTGCCGACGGTGTACAAGGGGATTATTTCAGTGAAATTGTCCTTGTGGCCATTCTCTTTTTCAAGCGAACCGTCGATGTATGCCACCGTACCATTATAATAAGTGTTGTACCGCGCGGTAAAAGAATGCCACCAACGGCTCTGCGGAGTGTTCTTCTGCGTAGAACACCCGGCGGCGAGAAGGAGCACAAGCAGTGCAAGGATGGGGATTATATGTCTTGTCTTTATTACCTGCATTTTGTCTGAACGGCGGCCTCGGCGGCACTATAATATAACTCCCGGGAGGCCGTTTTATTGCGTTGCGGAGCGCCAATGTCAGCCTTCGGCCAGCATGTAAGCCTCGTCCTTGAGCTGGTCGGGCAGGCTGACGCAGCGCAGGCGGAGGCTTTGCAGCCAGTCTTTGACCTCTTCCGGGCGCATGGTGTACATCACTTCGGCGAACTCGGCGGCTTCTTCGTCGGTGTAACCGTCGGACTGGCGACCACGGAAACGGTCGAGCTCCTCGTCGTCAAAATACTCTATGTCGGCCACGGCGGCCTCCATAGCGCACTCCTGCAAGCACTTACCTGCGCCTGCGGAGCATGAAGCGCAGTCCTGCTTCACGGCAGTTTCTTCCTTAGCAGGAGCTTCGCCGCCACGACCGAAAAGCCGTTTCAGCACGACGGCGATTACCGCCAGCGCAGCAAGATACAGCAACCAAGCCCACGCGCCCATGTCAACGCTCCTCCGTTATGGTGAAACCGGCGCGGCGAAGTTCGTCCCAGAAGTGTGGATATGACTTGCTCACAACCTGCGGTTCATCGATTTTCAAACCCGGGAACACCATCGCCGCCGGTGCGAAAGCCATCGCCATGCGGTGGTCTTCATACGTGTTTATCACCAAATCGTCGGCCTGTCGGCAACGCTCTCCGTCCCAGCTAAGCTCTCCGGCGGCCGTCTCACGGATAACGTAGCCCAGCTTCCTCATCTCCGTCTTCAGAGCTTCCACGCGGTCGGTCTCCTTTATTTTGAGCGAGGCCAACCCCGTAAACCTGAACGGAACGCCTGCCAGCGCGCAGCAAACAACAAAGGTCTGCACCATGTCGGGCTGGTTGACGAAGTCGTAGTCGAGCCTCGGCGGCACGGGTTCGACGCGCTTCAGCGTCACCGTAGTGGGCACTCCGCGCTCGCGTGTCTTGAAAACGGTGCGCACGCCGAGCATGCTGAAGAGGTATTTTACGGCCGAATCGCCCTGCCGCGAACCGTCCATGAGGCCGTCGAGGCGCACCTCCGACTCGCCGTCGCGCGCCAACACAAGCGTCTCATACCAGTAAGACGCCGCACTCCAGTCGTTCTCTATGAAGAACGGGCGCGGCGAGTAAGCCTTCGGACGCACGGTGATTGTGTCAACATCGCTCCACTCCGCATCCGCGCCGAAGCCCCTCATCATGCACAGCGTAAGGTCGATGTACGGACGCGAGACGACTTCGCCCGTAAGCCTTAGCTCCAGTCCGCGCTCCAGCACGGGGCCAACCATGAGCAACGCCGATATGTACTGCGAACTGATGTCGCCCGGAATTTCGAGCCGTCCGCCCTCAAGCCTGCGCCCGTTGATGCGCAACGGAGGGTAGCCATCCTCGCCTTCGTAAGCAATGTCGGCGCCGATATAGCGCAGCGCGTCCACCAAAGCGCGTATGGGACGGTGCTTCATGCGCTCCGTGCCGGTAAGCACGTGGCTGCCGGAAGTTACCGCAAGGTAAGCCGTCATGAAGCGCATCGCCGTGCCTGCGGCCCCTATGTCGATGGTCTCCGGCATACGGCGCAGGGCGTCGAGGATGACGCGCGTGTCGTCACAGTCCGACAGATTGTCGGGCATTACCTTGCTGCCGGCCAACGCGTTCATCACAAGCGCGCGGTTGCTGATGCTCTTCGACGCCGGCAGGCGCACCGCCGCGTCGATTTTATCGGGTGCATTGAGAATGTATCGCATAATAAAATCACTTTTCAAAGTTGGCAGTCCTTGCCTTATGCAAAGGTAATGCAAACTGAGCGGAATGCAAAATAAAAGAGAGTGAAACGAACTTTTATTTTCATTTCCGAGGTGCAGCTTACCTTATCCAAAGGTAATGCAAACCGAGCGGAATGCAAAATAAAGTATGGAGAAAAAGCAGTTAAAGATAGAGAGCGAGGATATGCAGGCAATGAAAAGTTTTCTGAAACAGCGTGCATTTGACGCTCCGAGAAGGCCGTCGGTGAAAAACGGAAGGGCGTTTGGCCGAAAAACGGACAGAATTTGGCAGTCAATGTAAATGGCTTATTTACAGAATGTTACGGCTACATACGGCTTTTTACAATGCCGTTTGCCGTCTTTTGCGATGCAAAAGACCGTGTTTTGCAAGGCGAAAGGCGGCCTTTAACGTTGTAAAAGGCCGCCTTTGAGGGACGCGACGACGGCTTTCAAGGGCGGGAACAGTGCCGTTTTCAATGCGAACGGACTGCGGTTTGGTTTACAGCTATGGCCTTCGCTAATGCCAAGCGGCAAAAAGACATCCCGTTTGCAGCTATTTCACGGAAAACAGTTGTAATGATTTCAGACAAAGGCCGGTGAGTTTTCAGACGAAAAGTTTTCATGAAACGCCGCGGCGTTGACATTTTGACACGCCACGGCACGCCCTGATGTGCAAAAATACCCGATACGCTTTCAATAAGGAACAGCAGTGTAAAGAATAGCAGGAAAAATTTGCCAGATACGCAAAAAAGGAGTACCTTTGCAAAAATTTTCGCACAACGTCACGCCATGGGAAAAAGAATGAGGAAACTTAAGAACGTAAGGCTTCACCGCGAAGGCACGGATACGCTGTTCTACGGACTGCTCGTACTCGTAGCCGTAGCCATGGTGCTGTGGATTTACGTTGACTGCAAGGCGTTCTTTTGGGCGTTCGTCGTGGTGTTCGGCACGGTGTACGGCATCGTGGTTAACTTCTTCCGCTGCCCCAAGCGTTACTTCGACGGCGACACGGAGAAGACTGTCGTAGCCCCGGCCGACGGCAAGGTGGTCGTAGTGGAAGAGGTTGTCGAGGACGAATACTTCCACGACAAGCGGCTGATGGTGAGCATATTCATGAGCCTGTTCAACGTACACGCCAATTGGTTTCCCGTGGATGGCAAGGTAAAATTCGTCAGACACTTCAACGGCAACTACCACAAGGCGTGGCTGCCAAAGGCCAGCGAGGAGAACGAACATGCCGACATAATGCTCGAGACGCCCGAAGGCACGGAGATTCTGTGCCGACAAATAGCCGGAGCGGTGGCCCGCCGCATAGTGACTTACGCCAAGGCGGAGGAAGACTGCTACATAGACGAGCACCTGGGTTTCATCAAGTTCGGCTCGCGCGTCGATATCTACCTGCCCATAGGCACGGAAATCTGCGTGAAGATGGGCCAGAGCACCACCGGCGACAAGACGGTGATAGCAAGGCTGAAGTAGGGTTTTAAGGTTCTACGGTTATTGGGTTTTACGGTTTTAAGGTATGAGGTTATACGGTTTTAAGGTCTCAATGTAGACAGCATAACCCAAAGATGTACCGCATAACCCCAAAAAACACCGCAAAACCGCACAACCTCAAGACCGCATAACCCCAAAAAACACCGTACAACCGCACAACCTCAAGACCGCATAACCCCAAACATGATAAAACGACACATCCCCAACACCATTACTTGCTGCAACCTGATTTCGGGTTGCGTGGCTACGGCCTTCGCCTTCGGAGGCCAGCCCGGCATGGCTTTCCTGTTCATCATCATAGGCGCGGTGTTCGACTTCTTCGACGGCATGAGCGCGCGCCTGCTCGGCGTGTCGTCACCCATCGGCAAGGAACTTGACTCGCTCGCCGACGACGTTACCTTCGGCGTAGCCCCGGCCACGATGGTGTTCAGCACGCTATGCGTGCTCGACTATCCCTCATGGCTTGAGCCGTTGCGCCCCGTGCTGCCCTTCGCGGCTTACATAATGGCGGCGTTCTCGGCATTGAGGCTTGCCAAGTTCAACCTTGACGAGCGTCAGGCGATGGGCTTCATCGGCCTGCCGACGCCTGCCAACGCGCTGTTTTGGGGTTCGCTGCTGTTAGGTGCAGGCTCGCTGTTGGAGTCGTCCCCCTACATGGTTTTCGCCGTCCTGGCCCTCGTGCTGCTGTCGAGCTGGGTCATGGTGGCCGAAATACCGATGTTCGCCCTTAAGTTCAAGCACTGGGGATGGCGCGGCAACGAGGTGCGCTATACGTTCATCATCAGCTGCATACCGCTGCTTTTAATATTCAGGATGTCGGCCTTCGCCGTAATAATAGTGTGGTACGTGCTGCTGTCGGCATACTCTAACAAGAAAAAACAATAACCAGATGCTTGCCTTCCTGCTTAATCTTATACTGCTGATTATCTTCGTGGCGTTCATCATCGTGTGCGTCACGGCGTTCCGCATATACCGTTCGCTGCACAACATAAAGCGCAAGTTCACATCAGGCACAAGCCAACGCCAAGCCAAACAACAATGGAACGGCGGACAGACGACGGACGACGAGGTAATCATCGACCGCCGTTCGCCCGACGAGGCCAACCGAAAAATCTTCTCAAAGGGCGAAGGCGAATACGTGGACTACGAGGAAGAGAAATGACGGGAACTATCTTGAATTACTTAATATAACCTGACTAAACAAATGAAAAGAATCCTGACACTCGTTTGCGCGGCACTGCTTGCCATGAGCGCGAACGCCGACACGGGCAAGGCCAAGTACGCACACCTGTACAAAAACCTGCCGTTCAGCATGGAGCAGGTCACCGCTCCAACCTTCCCGGACAACAAAGTGAACCTCAAAGACTTCGGAGCCAAGGGCGACGGGTCGTCACTCTGCACCGAGGCTTTTGCCAAAGCAATAGACGCCTTGTCGCAGAAGGGCGGCGGAAGGCTCGTCGTTCCGCAGGGCGTTTGGTACACCGGCCCCATCGTTTTGCAAAGCAACATAGAGCTGCACCTGCAAAAAGGCGCAATCATACTGTTCTCGCCTGACCCCGACTTGTACAAACTCATCGACACGTCGTTCGAGGGTCTTAACACACGCAGATGCCAGTCGCCCATCTCGGGCACAAACCTTGTCAACGTTGCGATTACCGGCCAGGGCGCAATCGACGGCAACGGCGAATACTGGCGGCCTGTAAAGCGCGACAAGGTGACGGCAAAGCAGTGGAAAGAGTTTACCTCGCGCGGCGGCGTTGTGCAGGGAGACAAGGTATGGTGGCCGTCTGAAGGCGCGCTGAAAGGCTCCACAATGAGCGACATGAACGTGCCTACGGGCGTAGAGGGCGAGGCCGGATGGAACGAAATAAAGCAGTACCTGCGCCCCGTAATGGTAAGCCTCGTAGGCTGCAAGAACGTGTGGCTGAAGGGCGTAATATTCCAGAACTCGCCGGCATGGAACATACATCCGCTGATGTGCGAGAACGTATTGGTGGAGGATGTGCAGGTGCGCAACCCGTCGTTCGCGCAGAACGGCGACGGCATCGACCTCGAATCGTGCAAAAACGCGCTTATCGTAAACTCGTCGTTTGACGTAGGCGACGACGGCATTTGCATAAAAAGCGGCAAGGACGCCGACGGCCGCAAGCGCGGCATTCCGTGCGAGAACGTCATCGTGAACGGCTGCACCGTGTTCAAGGGTCACGGCGGTTTCGTGGTAGGAAGCGAGATGAGCGGCGGCGTGAAGAACGTGTACGTGAGCGACTGCCAGTTCCTTGGTACCGACGTGGGCCTGCGTTTCAAGAGCACGCGGGGCCGCGGCGGCGTGGTGGAAGGCATCTATATAAATAATGTGTCGATGTTCGACATACAGACGGATGCCATCACCTTCGACCTGTATTACGGCGGAAAGTCGGCCGTGGAGGCACTTGAGGACGGCGACGAAAACAAGGAAAGCACGCCACGGTACAAGGCCGACGAGACCACGCCGTGCTTCCGCGACATATTCATCAACCACTTAATATGCCGCCGCGCGCGCCGTGCGGCCTTCTTCAACGGCCTGCCCGAGATGCCGGTTAAGAACGTGCAGATAACCGACCTCGAAGTGAACAACGCCAAGGAGGGCATCGTCATAAACAACACCGACGGCGTACAGCTGAACAACATCAGCGTAAGCGCAAGCGGACACACCTTCACCGCCACCAACTCTGTCAACGCTACGGTGAACGGAAAGACGTACAAGAAGATTGACTCGAAGGGCGTTACGCTCGACTTCTGACACCCGCCAAAAAACAACCTGACACCCACCCCACCCCCTCCCAAAGGGAGGGGCGTTGAAATGACCTGTCGGTTGAATAACGGTTGAATGCGACCTGAAATACAAAAGGCCACCTTTTGCAGTGCAAAAGGTGGCCTTTTAGCTTGCAATATGCCGTCTTTTGCAGGCCAAAAGACGGCATATTGCAAGTACGTATGCAACGTGCTGATTTCCAACCAATTATCAAACACCCCGACAAAAGTAATCAAGCCCCTCCCTTGGGGAGGGGCTTGGGGTGGGTGTAAGGTGTTATTCCCTTAGTTGTGCACCAGCGTTCCGATGGGTTCTCCGTCCATCACGCGCTTCAGGTTGCCCTTAACGTCCATGTTGAACACGTAGATGGGCAGGTTGTTCTCCTTGCACATGGTGGTTGCGGTAAGGTCCATCACCTTCAGGCCGCGCGTGTAAATCTCGTCGTAAGTTATGTCGCTGAACTTCACGGCCGCAGGGTCTTTCTCCGGGTCTGCGGTGTATATGCCGTCAACGCGCGTGCCCTTGAGCATCACGTCGGCCTCTATTTCGATGCCGCGGAGCGACGAACCCGTATCAGTAGTGAAGTAAGGCGAGCCCGTGCCGGCGCTGAATATGCACACATAGCCGGCCTCCATCGCCTCGATGGCCTTCCACTTAGAATAGAACTCGCCGATGGGCTCCATGCGGATGGCCGTGAGCACCTTGTTCTTCACACCGATTGCGCCAAGCGCGGAGCTAAGCGCGAGCGAATTGATGACCGTGGCGCACATGCCCATCTGGTCGCCCTTGACGCGGTCGAAGCCCTTGCCTGCGCCGCTAAGACCGCGGAATATATTGCCGCCGCCGATTACAATGCCTATTTGCACGCCCATTTCGTGCACTTCCTTGATTTGACTTGCATAGTCGCTGAGGCGCTCCGGGTCGATGCCGAAGCCCTGCTTGCCCATCAGGCTCTCGCCGCTGAGCTTCAATAAGATACGTTTGTAATTTGCCATAAAAAGTATATTTGAGACCCACCCCAACCCTCCCAAAGGGAGGGAGCTTGAATACCGCCGTCGGAATGGGACTAAATTAATGTATTCTGTACGGTCATCTTATGCTTCATACGCGACTAACCAAGCCCCCTCCCTTAGGGAGGATTGGGGTGGGTATCACATATTCCACCTCTTTGAACAGATAAGTCTTTTCCTCGCCGTCCTCCTTCCGCAGCACAAGTCGGCCGTCAGGCTCTACCCGGAGGATGCTTGCCGTAAACTCTCCCGTGGCGTCGCGCCAGGCATGAAGCCCCGTGCGGCGGTAGAGCGAGGCGCTGTAGAGGGCGTGGATGTCGGCATAACGCCCGGCGTCCACCATGCCAAGATAGCGGCGGAAGCCGTCTTCAAAAAGGCAGAGCAGCTCCTCACGGTCAGTCTCGCGCCCCAAGATGTTAAACAAAGATACAGGGTTCGGAGCGTCGCCGGTGAACTCGCGCTGGTTTACATTGATGCCAACACCAAGTATGCAGCCGCCTACGAAGCCCTTGGCAATGGCGCATTCGGAGAGCGTTCCACTTATTTTCATGTCGCGCCAATACACGTCGTTGGGCCATTTTACGGTGAAGCCGTCGGCGTAATGCGACAAGGCGTCGCGAACGGCCAGTGCTCCGGCCTCAAGCATGACGAACTGCCGCCTGGCCTCAAGTCCTCGGGGGCGCACCTTGACACTGAAAAGCAGGTTCTGCCCCGGCGCGCTTTCCCACGTATTACGCCCCTGCCCACGCCCCGCCGTCTGGTAATCGGCGGTGACGACGGTCATCAGCGAGCCTTCCTCGCCCGTGTATTCGCGGAGGAAGCGGTTGGTGGAGTCGGTCTCGGTGAGCCTCAACGTTATGATGTCTTCCATTGTTTCAGTATTGCATCGGCGTGAAAGCATCCTCCGTATGGCGTATTTCGCACTGGCCGCCGGGTGTCCCCATGACGGCCACGATGTCGAAACGCAGGGGGAACTCTATGCCATACGTCCGAACGAACTTGGCCGCAGCCACGGCCAGACTGCGCATCTTACGCTCGTCTACGGCCAGTTCGGGCGGCATGTAGTCGGCGTTGCGGCGCGTCTTAACCTCCACAACTACCAGCTGGTCGGCATCAACGGCCACGATGTCGAGGTCGCGGTGGCCGTCGCGCCAGTCGCGCCAAAGTATTCGGTAGCCCTTGCGCTCCAGATATTCGGCGGCCTTCTGCTCGCCCCATCGCCCCGTGTCGTTGTGTTCGGCCATAGTTTTTACTTGCTCATTTGTTTTCTTTCCAATGGCAAAAATACAACATTTCCGCAACATACGGCTACCGTTTGCGGCGAAAATGGTTACTTTTGCAGCAAAAACTAAGATATGGAGAACTTGCAGGAAGACACCCGGCAGAAAAAGGACGAGCAGTTTATGCGCAAGGCTTTGGCCGAAGCAGAGGCGGCGCGCGAGGCCGGCGAAATACCCGTCGGCGCGGTAATAACCTGCCGCGACAGAATAATTGCGCGCGCCCACAACCTTACCGAAACGCTCAACGACGTCACTGCGCACGCCGAGATGCAGGCCATCACGGCGGCGGCCGACGCGTTAGGCGGCAAATACCTTGCCGACTGCACGCTGTACGTGACCGTGGAGCCATGCGTGATGTGCGCCGGTGCCATCGGCTGGGCGCAAATACGGCGCGTTGTCTACGGCGCGGCCGACGAGAAACGGGGCTTCACACGCTTCGCCCCCGACGCCCTCCACCCCAAGGCGACGGTAACGCAGGGCGTGCTCGAAGAGGACTGCCGCCGCCTGATGCAGGATTTTTTCAAAGCAAAACGCTGACTTTTGGTTACAGCATTTACTGCCAAAAGCACATTATCACACATAGTGTAAGCATACAAGAAGCGTTTGCTTACAATCCAACATGCCGTCTTTTAGCTTGTAAAAGATGGTCTTTTACAAAGCAAAAAGTGGCCTTTCACAATGCGAAAGGCCACCATTTGCATGACTGGCTCATGCCGTCAGCTGTGCAAGACGGCATGGAATGTTGCACTGTCACTGGCATGGCGACATGTCACTCATCCTTCAGGGCATCGTTGAGCAGCTTCTTAAGCCGTTCGACGAGCGACATTGGAGTTTGCGGACGATTATGTGTGACAGGCTCGCCTGCCGTGCCGCGCCTACTGCCGGACGTTGTTTCCTCGTCGCCCTGGCCGTTGCCGGTAATTGTACCGGTGGTTCCGTCGCCGCCAAATGTCCCAACGTCAGCCGGTTTTGTGTTGTCATCCGTGCCGGTTACGGTTATCGGTATGTTGTCAGGGTCTTGCCGGGTAGTGTCCCCCTCGCCGTCGCCCGGCGAGTAGAGCTTCTTGATTAGCGCGTAGTAACGGCTGTTGTCGCCGTCGCCGCGAGGCTCGTCCTTCTCGCCGAAGTCATTGCTTTCATCGTCAAGTCCTGTGGCGAGAATGGCGATTTTGGCATCTTCGCCGAGGGTGTCGTCGTCAGACACTCCCCATATTACGTCGATTTGCGGCGACAGTTCGTCCATGAACGCGTCTATTTCCTGTAGCTCGTCGACGAAGAGCGGACAGTCAGGACTGGTGTATATGTTGAAAAGTATGCGCTTGGCCTTGCTCACGTCGCTGCCGTAGAGCAGCGGCGAGTCGAGCGCGTTGACAATGGCTTTCTCCACACGGTGCTCCCCTCCGGCACGCCCTATGGCCATGATTGCTCCACCGCCGCCCTTCATCGTGGTCTCAACGTCGCGGAAGTCGAGGTTTATGTCGCCCTCAATAGTGATGAGTTCGGATATGCTCTTGACGGCATTGCCGAGTATGTTGTCGGCGCACTTGAACGCGTCTTTCACCGATATGCGCGTGTTTGAGTAGACGTCGCACAGGCGTTCGTTGTTTACAATGAGCAGCGCGTCGACGTTCCTGCGCATCTCTTCGACTCCCTTCAGCGCCTTGATTATTTTCTTTTCACGCTCGAAATAGAATGGAATAGTCACAACGCCGATGGTGAGCAGCCCCATCTGCTTGGCTACCGAGGCCACCACCGGGCCAGCGCCCGTGCCCGTGCCGCCGCCCATTCCGGCAGTGATGAACACCATCTTGGTCTCGTCCGAGAGCAGCTTCTTTATCTCGTCGATGCTCTCTTCGGCCTCTTCGCGCCCCCTTTCGGGCACTCCGCCTACTCCCAGTCCGCAACTGCCGAGCAGCACTTTTACGGGCACTGGCGAGTGGGACAGTGACTTGCTGTCAGTGTTGCACACTGCGAACGACACGTCGCTGATGCCCTCCTCGTACATGTTCTTCACCGCGTTGCAGCCTCCTCCGCCTACGCCGATTACCTTTATTATGTTCTTCGTCATGTCTACGGGTGCGCCGTAGTCTACCACGTTGTGTCTTGTTTCCGCCATGATGCTGTAGTTTTACGCCGCAAAGATAGTCATCTTCTGCATAAAGACAATGTGGCTGCAAGGCTTGCAGGCGAAAAAACTTTACACCACACGGCTGTTTTAATGAAATAAAGGAGTATTTTTGCATCATGGAAACAGCGGTAGACGGCAAGGGGAACGCCGAGGAGCTGGCAAGGCAAATGCGCTTGCTGGTGGCCAAGATGGAGCAGACAGGGCGTTACGACCTGATGCTGCGCGCCATAAGCGTGCCCGTGCTTGAACGGCTGCGCATAGAGGCGGCACGCGCGAAACTGAGCCGCCTGGTAATAACACGCGACTTCAGCTTCATCCTGAAAGACTACAACGCGGAGGTGACGCTCACCCCGGTGCACAAGGCTCTTTACATATTGTTCCTCAACCACGAGGAAGGCATAGAGTTCAAGGACTTGTCCGACCACCGCGAAGAGCTGCGCAGGCTGTACAAGCTCGTATCACCAAACTCCGACCCGGCAAAGCTCGACGAGACCGTAAGCCGGCTTACCGACCCTACCGACAATGCAATCAACGAAAAATGTTCACGCATCAAGGCCGCCTTCGGCTGCCTGATGGACGAATACACGCTGCATTATTACATGATAAGCAGCCATACCTCGCGCCATTTCAACAGTTCGATGCGCGTGTGGTTCAAACGCCTGAAGCTCGTCACGCTGCCAAGAGAACTTGTAATAAGGGAGTATGAGGAAGTGTTATAACGTAAAATATGCCCATGACAAACGCCTTCTGGCATGCAAAAAGCCTTGTATTACATCATCAAAGGGCATCTTTCGTTCTGCGAAAGGTGCCCTTTGACTTGGCAGTTTGCCTTGTTTCAAGGCGGCATACACCGCCAGACGGCACGAAAAAAGCGGCCCGGAAGACCCGAACCGCCCAAGTTGTAATTCTAAATAAAATGTCTTAGCCCAAGCTGATAGCCTCTGACGGACATACGTCTGCACATGTTCCGCACTCTGTGCACATGTCAGGGTTGATTGAATACTTCTCGCCCTCAGAGATTGCTCCTGCCGGACATTCGTCGATACAAGTACCGCAAGCGATACAGTTGTCACCAATTACGTAAGCCATAATACTGTTTTAGTTATTTGATTAATAATGTTTTGTACCTACATTTGTACGCCGCAAAGGTAATACAATTATCCCGAATACCTACTTTTGGGTATTTGTTTTTAGATTGTTTAACGGTTATTTGTTTGTAGGAGTAGAGGAGTAAGGAGGGGAGGAGTAAAGAAGTAAAGGGTAAAAGGAATAAAGGAATAAGGAGAGAAGGAGTAAGAAGTAAGGAGGGAAAGAGCAAGCATGTATGGCATTCACAGCCAAATGTAATCTACTTACTCCTCCCCTCCTTACTCCTTTACTCCTTAACCAACAATCACTCGAAGTAAAACGACAGCACAATCATCTTGCTGCGAGCCTCGTCTACCGAACGGGCGTACATCTTCATGTTCTCGTCGCGCAGGCGGTCGGCGTGCTTCGTGTCGAGAGTGTTCAGCAGGCTGTAGCAGAATTTGAGTTCGGGACGCAGCTTGAAGAAAGGCAAATAGACGTCGCATCCAAGCCCGATTTCAAAGAACAGGTCGTAACGCTTCAGCTTTACGTAGTCGTTGTCGCCGCCCGAAAGGTTGACCATGGGGTTCAGACCGGCCATGATGTACGGCCTTACGTTGTCCAAACGGGGCGCGCAGAACTGCAAGTCAAGCGGCACGCCGATGTAGACCGTCTTCATGTCCTGCGTCTGCACTATGGGCGTTCCGTTCTCAAGTTTGTCAGTATGGTTGTAGAATGTAAGGTGACGGTTGCCGAAATACATCGTCGGAGCGAAGCGGAAGGCGAAATAAGTGCCGAGCCGCAGGTCGCCGAGCACGCCGACATGGAAGCCCATGTCCCAGCGGTCTTGGTCGCAAGTGACGAGTTTCTCCACCTGTGAGCCGTCATCGGCCACAACCATCTGCGGCCCTATGTTGTTGAAATCGATGTCCTGGAAATGCGTGCCGACGACCACTCCGAAGTGGAACGGCCGCAGGTCGGTGTAAGGACGGTTCTGCACCGCGTCGCCTTGGGCGTATGAACACAAGGCGGCAGCAAGCAATATAAGTATGGAAAACAGTCTGTTCATTGCTTAAATAACGGTGCAAAAGGAAGAATATTTTATCTTTCAGGATAATAAAAGGCAAGGCATCACCGGCCTCAACGGCTGAAGTCTACCGTTATTTTGCCAACATATATGCCGTGCTTGCCGTTCTGGTCGTTGGGGATTTCACGTCCGTCAAGGTCTTTCACATACTCCATCTCATTGAAATACGAATGCGAATGCCCTCCAAGCACTATGTCTATGTTGCGCGTCTGCGGCATAAGTTCGGTGTCGTCAATGCCGATTATGTCCCAGCCGAGATGCGAGAGGCAGACTACAATGTCGCACTTCTCCCGCTCCTTCAGCAGCTTCGCCACGTCGTTGGCTGCCTTCACGGGGTCGTTGTACTTCACTCCGGCGCACGTCTCGGCCATGACCAGCCCGTCAAGTTGCGGCGAAAGGCCGAACACTCCAATCTTCAATCCGCCGCGCTTGAGCACAACATACGGCTTCACAACGCCTTCGAGAGCCGTCCCGGTGAAGTCATAGTTGGCGCAGACGATGGGGAAATCGGCCTTCTTGAACAGCCTTGCCATGTTCTCTACGCCGAAGTCGAACTCGTGGTTGCCGATTGTTGCCGCATCGTAACGCATCAAGTTCATCAGCCCGACCTCGACATCTCCTTTATACAAGGAATAATAAGACGAACCTTGGGAAAAGTCGCCGCTGTCGAAAAGCAGCAGGTCGGGATGCTTGTCGCGCTCCCGGCGCACCATCTCAGCACGCCTAATGAAGCCTCCGCGGCCGGCAAGCATGGTGTCGGCAAGGTGCTTGTTGAGCGGAAATATGCAACTGTGAGTGTCGTTAGTGTGAAGTATCACGAGCTGTTTGCCCTTGGCCTGCGCTCCGGCAAGCAGCGTAACAGCCAATATTATGGTTAAGAAAAAACGCTTCATCTGCCTTCTATTGTTATTCGTCCTTCAATCTTCGAGCTTACACTTTCGCCCTGCTCCATCTTCTCTTTCATGTATTTCATGATGATGAAACGCACGTTGTTGTCCTTGCTTGACGGCGAATTGACTTCCGTCGAACTCTTAAACGCCTCCATCTTGTCGTTGCCCTGGGCTACATAGTCAAGCGTTGCGACGCGGTACTTGGCGTCCGCCACGATGCTTTTGCCGTCGAGCAAGGCCGACTTCAGCCGTCCGTCGGCCGTTATGACCAGCTCGACGCCGTGGCTTACGGCCTCTCCTCCAACCGAGGCTATCTGCCCGAACAGCTCCAAAACCTTGTCGCCTGTCAGCGTAACAAAGCAGATTTTGTTCTCAAACGGCGCCACGTCGAGCACGTCTCCGTAAGTAACCTCGCCATTGGCAATGGCCGAACGTATGCCGCCGATGTTGTAAACGGCGAAGTCGGGACGCTCGCCGTAGTCCTTTCCGCACCATACGAGAATGTCGGCAAGCAGGTTTGACAGGTTGCTTTCCGGCCTGTCGGCATACAGATATTCAGCCGCCACGCCGACAACGGGGCTCATTATGCTGTCCACCTGACGCTTATAAGGAGCTATAAAGTCGGCGACAGCCTTGTCTGAAGCCGTATCGTAAGTGCTGTCGACAAGTATGCGGGAACGTTCGAAGCCCGTAATCCGGTAGCCGGAAGAGCACGACGCGCACACCAATGCCGACAATACAAATACGTTGAAAATGAGTTTTTTACGCATATAAACCATATAAAAAGCAGTGCAAAGTTAGCTAAAAACGCAAATAAGGCAAAGAAATACGTAAAAAAATAAGATTAAGCTTTGCCAACAAGAGGAAAAAGCGTACCTTTGCACCGCTTTCCGCGTAATCGCTGACAGGAAGAAGTGTTGCCTCGTTATGTTGCGCCGGAACGATGAAACAAATTTAATTATCAAACAACAATGGATTTAATTAAAGTTGCTGAAGAAGCATTTGCAAGCGGCAAGAAGTTCCCCGAGTTCAAGTCGGGCGACACAATCACCGTCGCTTACAAAATCGTCGAGGGTTCAAAGGAGCGTATCCAGCTCTACCGTGGTGTCGTAATAAAGATTAGCGGCCAAGGAGACAAAAAGCGCTTCACAGTCCGCAAAATGTCAGGAACTGTCGGAGTAGAGCGTATCTTCCCGATGGATTCACCCAACATCGACAGCATCGAGGTAAACAAGGTAGGTAAAGTGCGCCGCGCCAAGCTGTATTACCTCCGTAAACTTACTGGAAAGAAGGCCCGTATCGCAGAGAAAAAGGTCATCACAAAGAAAGAGAATTAAACCCTGTTTGCAACAAAACAAGACGGGTGGATTTGCATTTCCACCCGTCTTGTTTTATATATTGTTTTCATTCCTTTTCCAGAGGCACTATCATCCCGTCGCCGCTTATCCTAAGCCTTCCGCCATACACATCGGCGTCGGTCAGCATCCTGATTTGCCGCACTACGACACCCGTTGTGTCGCGTCTCGGGCCTAACCCACGGCGCTGTATGAACGGATGTATTCGCCCGTCGAGAAACCGGCCGCGTCTGTCAGTCCTGACGACGATGACCGGCGCATACCCGGAAAGTCCCATTATGCTGATTGCATAAGGCGTACAGAAGTTGCCAAGGCTGTATGCTATGAACCTGCCTTTATACATTTCAACGCAACGCACCACATGGGGGCCGTGACCGTAGACTATGTCCGCGCCGTTGTCTATGCAGAAACGGGCGAACCTGCGCAGCGAACCGCGGTCTTCACCCAAAAACATTTCAGTGCTGTCGGGCAGATGGCTGAATGCGCTCCCCTCGCCTCCTCCGTGGAAAGACACCACCACGATGTCGGCCGTTGCACGCAGGCTGTCGAGCACCTTGCGCACAGAGGCCAGCTCCTGATGGCGCATGGTATAGCCGTTGTGCCCGAAAGCGCACAGGCCGAACCTCACTCCGCCGCGCTCGAGCACGGCCGACTCGGCCCTGCTCCTTAGCCCTGAATACTTTATCCCCAACCGGTCAAGCGCCTCTTCGGTGGAAAGCACGCCGCGCAAACCGAAGTCAAAAGCGTGGTTGTTCGCCAAGCTAAGGTAATCGAAGCCTGCTTCCTTGAGCCGTGCGGCATATTCCACCGGCGTGCGGAACAGGTAAGTGTGCTCCGTCTCGCGCTTCCTTGGCGGCGCACTGTCGCACAACGTGCCCTCAAGGTTGCCCAATGCCAGGTCGGCCGTGGCGAGAATGTCCTTCACATCGCTGAAAAGCGCCCTGCCCTTGTCTGGCGGCAGCATGGTGTCGGGATATGTAGTGCCCATCATTATGTCGCCGGTCAAGGCCACGGTAAACGCCTCTACAGGGCGTTCCACCGGCTGCACGGTGTCGGCAAGGGTTGCAACCGGTTCGCTTACGGCGGCTTTACTGCCCTGGCCGTCAGCACCACAAGCCGAAAAAAGGATGGCTGTTGCAACAAATAAAGCTACTGGAAGCGGACGCATGGCAAGTTTTATTATAATTAAGAATTAAGAGTTAAGAATTAAGAAAATATGCTACTGCTGGTAATTTTCTTAATTCTTAACTCTTAATTCTTAATTCCTTATGCTATTAATCTTAATTTTCTCTCATTACATCACGCGGCGCGCGCCTACATAACGGCGTGAGTAATACCTCTCCTTCGAGTTGCTCACCTTTACGCCCTTGATGCTTGCGTGTATGAAATTGAAACTCCCATTTACGTGGTCGACGTCAACCACGATGCCAACATGGCCGATAGGGCCGCGCGAGTTGGAACCGGTGAAGAACACCAGGTCGCCCGTGCGAAGCTCGTCCTTGGCTACCGCCTCGCCCTGCGTGTACTGCGAGCGCGACGAGCGGTTAAGCTCTATGCCCATGTTCTTGAACACATAGCTCGTAAAGCCCGAACAGTCAAACGAGTTGGGGCCGGAGTGTCCGCGGCGGTAACGCGCGCCGAGGTGCGAGAACGCCTCGCTGAGCATGTCGTCAATCTGTGAGTATTCATAGTCTTCGCCGTATGCCTCGTTGTCATACAGGAAGTCGAAGTTCTCTATTTCCTCGTATTGTCCTTCTTCGTTTTCGGTCTTGTCGTTGTCGGCCGTCGCCGGAACTCCGGCTGTGAACAGCATCATCGCAACGGCAAATATCTTAAAATGTTTCATGTCTGAAGGTTTCAGTAATATAGTATGAAAGGGTTTAAGTTGACTTTTTGACTGCGAAGATAGCGAAAAAAAGCCGGAAAGCAAAGCCTGTTTACATCTTTTGGGAAGAGCAAAAAGCGTGCCATCGCGAGCTTCGCCATGCAGAACATGCTGATATATAACATTTTACGGCAACATGCCTGCAAAAAGACTTCAACCCAAAGCGTTTACATCTTTTAAGAAACAAGTCTTTCATTATTTAACGGCCTGCCGCCTCTCGTTTTGCAAAAAGCGGCATATAAGAGTAAAAAGGTAAAACGGTAAAAAAAGTAAAAGGCGGCAAACGGCGATGCAAAAGGCCGTGAATTGCACGCTAAAAGGCCACCTTTTGCAGGCCGAAAGACGGCATATTGGCAAGCCGCTGACTGCCAACGGGTTACAGACACGCTACAAGGCGTGCCGCAAACCGCCTGGAGCACGGCAAGAAACAGGCGCGGCCGGCATCACTGCCAACCGCGCCCCGGCATATAAAGAATCTATGTAAAACTGTGTCTTTACACTTTATCGCTCCGCCGTCACTTCTTGATTGCAAGGTTGTCGACGGCCGCATAGCCCGGAGTATTCAGGCCGAAGCTGCCGCAAAGGTCGTCAGACCCCATCAGGAAGAAGTATAGCTCCTTGATTTTTCCAAGCGGAGTAAGGTCGAACTTCACCCATTCCTGCTCGATGTCCGTGCCCTTGCACAGGTCTGTGTACGTGTAGACCTTGCCGCCGTCGGCCTTCACGCCCTCGGCGTAAAGCCTGAACCAGCTGGCTTCGGTCGCCGGAGTGGCCGTGCCGGAGCCGTTGTGCAGCGCGTCAAGCACGTATGACGTGTTGGTGGCATACACGTATTGAGGCTCGAACTCCGCATCCTCTATATACAAGGGGTTCGTCGCCGTGTAGCCCGAATTGGCGTCTTCAAGAGTGCTGCGCCAGCTGTTCACGACCATGAAATTGTCCGAGCCGTCAGCTCCCGGGCCTGGGTTCTTCGTCGTAGAGACGGTAAGCTGGCGGTCATAGCCAATGCCTTCGTATGTCTCGTTCCAGTAGTTTGATATGGCGTAACCTCCCGACCAGAACGCCGCGCCGTAGCCCGAGTCGATGAATCCGTCATACGTAAGGCCGGTGTTTCCTTCGTCGCAGAACCAGTAATCAGCGGCCTCTTCGCCGTAAAGCAGCGGTCCGTTGTATTCCGTTTCGTCGATGTGCGCCGTCCAATAGTCAGCCGCGCCGCCCTTGAAGTCATCGTCCTCGAAGGTCAGCACGAGCACGTCATCGTCGCCGCCGGGCATCGTAGGCTTCTTGCCTGTGTTGTCGTTGTCGTCGTCGCTGCACGCGGTGAATGCCAATGCGGCCAGCAGCGCGGTGGCGGCCAATGTCAATCTGTTTGTTCTTTTCATTGCTTTATGGTTTTGTATTAAGATGTTTGCTTTGCCGTTCGTCATTTGGCAAATGTCTTTTTACGGTTACTCACCGGGCTTCCCATATTCTTTTATCCATGAGATGCCGCCCCATACCATAGCCGTTATTTTTTGATTGCCAGGTTGTCGATTGCCGCATAGCCAGGCGTATTCAGGCCGTAGCTGCCGCCAAGGTCATCAGACCCCATCATGAAGAAGTTGAGTTCCTTGATTTTTCCAAGCGGCGTAAGGTCGAACTTCACCCATTCCTGCTTGATGTCGGTACCGGTACACAACTCCACATACGTGTACACCTTTTCCCCGTCAGCCTTCACGCCCTCGGCGTATAGCCTGAACCACGAGTTCTCCGTTGCCGGAGCGGCAAACCCATCGCCGTTGTGCAGCGAATTGAGGGCGTAAGATGTGTTTGTCGCATATACATATTGCGGTTCAAACTCAACTTCATCGTTTCCGTCAAAGACATACAGACGGTCGGCATTACAGTAACCGGGCGTACCTATATCGCCGCGCCAGCAGTACATCACAAGGAAGTTGTCCGAGCCGTCCGCACCCGGACCGGGGTTCTTGGTGGTTGCAATCTCAAGCTGGCTGTCAAAACCTTTGCCGTTAAAATCTTCTCCCCAATAGTTTGACACGGCGTATCCGCCAGAAGCATAGCCGTAACTTCCACTGATGCCGTCATACATAATGCCGGTATTATTCTCGTCCCAGAACCACGACTCGCCACCTCCGTAGAGTATGTTTCCGCCATACTGCTTGTCGTCAATACGGCTTGTCCAATAGTTACCGGTATCGTCAGAGCCTTTATAATCATTGTCCTCGAAGGTCAGGACGAGCACACCGGCATCGTCCTTATTGCCGTACATCTCGTCAAAATCGGTCGGTTCACCATCTATGAAGCTGATTTTGCTGAACTCGTCAAGTGAATAATTATGCACAGTTCCGTCCTTCATCTGCACCGAAACAACGTTCTGCGCACTGGCGAAAGCGCAAACCGACATGAAAAGGAGTGTAAATATTTTCTTCATAACCTTATGTTTTAATTAGTTCAACACCTTGAATGATTTTTTATTTGTAGTCACAATATATGCTCCCTTAGGCAGTGTTGCCATATCAACAGAAGCCGAGCCTCCAGCAGGAACAGTGACAGTCCGCACCACCGCACCACCCATTGTTGCCACGATAACCTTTGTACCGGGCACGGCCGACACCGTAAGCACCTTGTCCTGATAAGAGAACTCGGCATTGCCCTCAACCTTTTCAATACCCGTAGGCGTATCGAGGATTGCCAGTTCGGCAACTTCCGAATAAGCATAAGCAGCATTAAAGCTGGCAGAAGACACCACCCATTGAGTACCGTCGTTAACCATCTGCGGATTGTCTTGCAACAAAATCTCATGGTGGGTGTTGTCTGCAAACTTGATGTCAAGCGTCTTTTGCGCCTGCACCGATGCCGCGAGCATGGCCGCCGCGGCAATGAATAGAAGTTTTCTCATAAGCAAATATTGTTTTATAATTGTCCGTCCAGCAAGTGCAAGTCGATAATTCCCATTACTTCCGTCGACGTCTCGCCTACCCATCCGCACTGTTGGTTCACGCCGGTGTATATTTTTATGAAGTCGGCTCCGGGCAGGTCCACGCTGTTGCCGTCGCCGTCTACAGCCCAGCCGATGTCGAAGTCTGACTCGTCTTCGGTGTTCAGGCGGTTGTCGGCGTAGCCCCAGTCATAGGCATAGAGCACCCAATACGTGCCCGTTCCGCTCTCATCCACGGCATTTGGCGGCAGAAGCGTGCCTTGAAAGGTTAGTTCAGCATCTTCAATCCACATCGGATAATAGTCCTGCGAATGATAATTGTTGCGTGCAATGGTACCGCTTCCGCCCTGATTGTCAGTCCACGGTATGTCGGCAAGTGCTCCGTCGGCCGGCCTTTGGTAGGTTATCTCATAGCCTTTGACGGTTGTCGGCTTCGCGTATTCGCTCCCGGCAAGCTCATACCACTCGTCATCGTCGGGCTTGCCGTTCTTGTTCCAGTCGTAAGCCACCATCACTATGCCCGGCTCACTGCTGCCGCCGAGCACCGGGTTGCCGTATTCGTCCTTGTCACCGTTGTAGAAAGCGTTGCCCAACACCTTGAAGTCGGCCTCGCCCGGCACGTTTTCTATGGTGTGGTCGAAGCCGCACACTATGTAGCCTCCATACCCTCCGAGGGTGACAAGGCCGCGGGCGTTGCCGCCTATGGCGGCCAGCGCCTTTGCATTCATGTCCTCCTCGGTGTCGCCCTCCTCGTATTCGGGCAATTCGTTGACAAACTGTCCCGGCGCGGGACGGTATTCCAATACTTTCGTAACATAAGGACTGCGCCCCTTGGCAGGGTCTCCTCCTTCGCCGTTTCCTCCATCGTCGTCACTGCACGAGCTTGGAACAAGCAGCACAGCGGCTGCCAGCGGCAGAATGTAAAACCGTTTCTTGCTCATCTTAATATGTTGTTTTTTGGGTAGCCAATATCTGTTCGCCTTTCGGCCGATTAAAACCGTAAGCAAAGACAATACCTTTTGTTACACTTGCAAGGCACATCCGTCCTGTCGGCACGACACTGTAAGCATTTCCATATGCGTTCCTTTCAATTTCAAAAGGCGGTCTTTTACGATGTGAAAGATGGCCTCTTGCCGTGCTAAAGACGGTCTTTCACAACGCGGTTTGCCATGTTTTACAACTTTCTTAACTCTTAATTCTCAATCATTCGCCTTTTGTCAAAAAGGCGAAATGTCCCGGCACGTCGCCCGTCGTGACGCTCCACTTCTTGCGTCCGTCGGGCGTAAAGCAGTAGAGAGTACCGCGCACTACGTACGTCTTGGCATCGGTCACATAGATTTCCTTCGTTTCCGGGTTGACGGCAATGCCGTAGGGCATCTGTATTTCCTTGTCTGTGCCGTCGGTGATGAAGTTGTTTTTCAGGACGGTACGCGTCCCGGTGTCAATCAAAGCGTAAGAGACCGACCACTCCTGGCCGCCTGTATAGCTGAACTCCGAACCCAAAACATAGAGGTTGTCGCCGTCTATGCACATCTCGCTAACGGCAACTCCGAGCTTGTCCACCACCTCGTCGGTGTTCGTGTCGATGACAAACAGGTCGGACCCCACGCCGTAATAGTCGCCGCGCGACGACACCCAGAGCTGCCCGTAGCCGTCGGCCTTAATGCGGTGGAGGTTGGGCGCAACGTCGATTTGCTTCGTTTCGGTGAACGTCGCGAGGTCGATTACCGACACGGTACGGTCGTAATCGGGCACGCGGTAGCCCCCGGAGTTGGCCACGTAGAGCTTTCCGCCGACCACGGCCATTTCCTCCGGCTGGTAGCCCACAGTGCATTCGGCCACCACTTCAAGCGTAGCCGTGTCAACCTTTGCCACATATCCGAGCCTCGCATTCGGGTCTACCTGCACCGGTCCGGCGTAAGACGACACGTAGGCGTAGCCATCATGGAACACGATGTAGCGGCAGTTGGGGATTGTTATCGTGCCTATATGACGGGCGTCGGCCTTGTCCATCACCTCGACAAAGTTGGAACAGTTGATTACGGCGTACAGCTTCGAGCCGTAAACCTGTATGTCGTTGCCCACGTCTCCAAGCTCAAGAACTACGTCGGGGTTGGTTTCAGCGTAGATGTTGCTGCGGTAATAGCCTGTGGTACAGTCGAAGAAGTCGAGCGTACACTTGTTGCTGCCCATGTTGCCCTCGTTCAGCAGGTAGAAGCCTGTCACCGAGCGTGGCTGCGTAGGGGCTGCCACCTGCGTCCAGGTCGACGGCACAAGCACCTCGTCGTCGCCCCGGCAAGAGGCCAGCAGTACTGCGGCGAGGATAATGAAAAGATGTTTCAATCTCATGATAATGCGCATTATATTTCCACTTTCAATGTAAACTTATAATTGGTTCCCGGCATCGGATAGCACTTCACCACCTCGAACTGCTGGTTGAACACGTTGTTCACCTCGGCGGTAAGGCGTGTCTTCACCCCTCCAAGGCGGCAGTTGTAAGACAGGGCGATGTCGCTCGTGTACCATTCGGGCACGTGGTTCTGGGGTATGTTCTCGGTGGCGTCGTAGCGTTCGCCGGTGTAAATGAAGCTGTAGTCAAGCTCGAAGCCGCGCCACGAGGCGTTTATTATGGCCGAACCGCTGTGCCACGGGATGTAGGGAATCTGGTCGCCGTAGTACGTGTCGGCGCGGCTCGTCACGTCTTCGGCCTGCTCGTAGGTGTAGCTTAGCCGCGCGTCAAGGCGCAGTCCGCAAGGCAGCAGGCACGTGGCCGATGCCGAAACATCCACGCCGAGGATGTCAACCTTGCCGAGGTTGAGCATAGTCCAGCGGAACTGGTTTGACGTGGGGACGGCTATTATTTTGTCTTTCACCTTATTATAATATGCGTCCGCCTGCACTTCGACGCGCTTTAGCCACGAGCGGCGCGGCGCGGCTGCGTAGGTGAAGCCGATGTCGTACTGCGTGGTGTACTCCGGGCGGAGGCTCGCGTTGCCTATGAACGTATAGTAAAGGTCGTTGAGCGTGGGCATGCGGAATATTTTTTTATAGAAGCCGCGCAGGCTGAAGTCAACGCGCCTGAACGGCTTGTATGACACAACTACGGCCGGGGTGAACTCCGTCCGGCCGTCAGTCCGTGCGGTGTCTACGCCCACGCGGTCGCCCACGAACGTGCCGAGCAGACTGGCCTGCGCCTTCAGCTGCCTGTAATCGGCGGCGACGGCGGCGGCAACAAGCACCGTGTGGCGCACGGGATAGGCGAAGTTGTAGAGGTCGGTCGAGAGCTTGTTCCACTGGTAATCGGCCGAGAGGGACGCGCTCCAGTGGCTGTCAATGAGGTAGAGGTTTGCCATCGAGAAGTAAAGCTCGTGCTGGCGGTAGCGGTTGTCTATGTACATGGCGCTCTCGTCAAGCTCCGGGTCGGAGAGGTAATGCAGGTAGTCGTAGGCGTACTTGCCGTTGAGCATCAGGCTGTACTTGTCGGTAACGCGCTTGCGGAGCGACGCCTGGGCGAAGGCGTTGGTGTCCCACTGGCGGTCTTCGTTCTCCAGCCGTCCGCGCACCACAGCCCCGGGCAGCCCACGCTCGGAGCGGTAGACGTAAGCCTTGGCGCGCCACGAGCCTCCGTTGAGCCGCCCGAAGAGGCCTGCCTCGCCACGGAACGCGCTCACGTCGCCGTTGGCGCGCAACGCGGTGGTGTCATATCCGCCCTGGGTGTTGTATCGGTACTTGTACCGTCCGTTGGTGTACATGTATTCGGCGCTCACCGACGAGCTGACGTTATCGCTTATTTTCTGCTCCCATACGACGGCAGGGTTGGCCAGTCCGAACGAGCCTGCCTTAACCGTTGCACGCAAGTTGTACGTCTTGCCGCCGTCAAACACGGGCGTGCGGCTTTGCAGATACACCGTGCCGGCCGAACTATAATCCTTCGCCGACTGGAAGATGGAGCTGCGCTGGCCGTTGTACACGGAGACGGCCTCCATGTTGTCGAGCGAGAAACGGCCAAGGTCTATTTGGCCGTTCTGCGCGTTGCCAAGCTCAATGCCGTCGTAGAACACGCCCACATGCTGCGTGCCCATGCCGCGTATGTTGACCGTCTTGAGGCCGCCCACGCCGCCGTAGTCCTTTATTTGCACGCCCGAGAAGTAGCGTATGGCGTCGGCCACCGAGTGAGCCGACATCCTTTCAAGCTGCTCCCCCGTAAGGGTCTGCACGGGCAGGAGGTCGCGCTCGGCGTCGCGCCGCGCCGTAACGGTAACTTCGTCGATTGTGCGTGTCGACGATATTACGGTGTCGGCCTGCTCCTCGTGCCCGTAGGCGCATGGCGCAAGGAGGCTAAGCAAGCCTATGACAGCAGTCAGGCGTAATTTGATTGACTGTTTCATCCTTAATCATTCGTGGCCGGATGCAAGGCGTGTGGATGAAACCGTAGGGGTAAGCGTCCGTCGGTACGGACTCCGTAGCGTTTCTCCGCAGCCTTTCCTCGAAAGCCGTTGAGCGTTTGAAAAGCCGGTGTGGCAGGTCTTCTGACTTGTTCCTGGCGGCAAGCGCCTTCCCAAACACGTGGTTCAGTGGCGTCGATGCTTGCCGTCCTAAAAGAGGAACTTACAGCAGCGGGACTGTTCAGGACTCTCACCTGATTCCCTTTTAATCGCCTGCACCAAGTAAAGGCGCGCGGCGAACCTACACGACTGTGATAAAAATGTATGTCCGACTGGCGGACGGTGCAAAGGTAGTCATTATCCCGAAAACGGCAAAGGAAACGGCGGATATTTTTCAAACGTTTTGCGAAAAGCGGCAGGTAAAAGTAAAAAGGTAAAACGGTAAAAAAGTAAAAGACCACGGGTAAAGGTAAAAAGGTAAAACGGTAAAAAAGTAAAAGACGGCAAAACGCGATGCAAAAGGCCGTCAATTGCACGCCAAAAGGCCACCTTTTGCAATGCGAAAGACGACCTTTTGAAAACGCACTGACAGTCAACAAGTTAGACGCACGTGTTAAAATGCCATGAAAGAACGCCGCAAAGGCTTTGCCATATGCCGTTTTTTCGCTATATTCGCACCGCTAACCATAATACTGGCAACGGACATGGAACAGGAGAACGAAAAGAAAGGCGGCGGCTCATCGCTTGGACTTTGGATGGCCGTAGGCGTGATGCTGGGCACAGCCTTCGGCGCGGCTACCGACAATACGGGAACTGGCATAGGCATAGGGCTGCTGGCCGGATACATGCTCTATATCCTGACGGAACGCAAGGAAGGTAAGGGCAAGGAGTGACAAAACGCCTGACGGCGCAATTTGGATGTATTGTTGACCAAGCATTTGCTGTTCTCATCCTGCTTCAAGCCAAGCGGTCGGAAACCGTCATGCCGCACCCCGATGCGGCATCCAGTGTATGCAACCTGCAACATTTTACACTTTGATGTTTTCTGGATGCCGCATCGGGGTGCGGCATGACGGTTTCCGACCGCCTGGCTCAAAGTAGGATGTTTTCATTAATAGGACTTAATATGCCATCCAACAAAACTGCGGATGCCCCCGGTTTACATGGACAAAAGCCTGTTTGTCAGGCTTTTGTTTTGAATTAAGCCGATTTTGCAGTATTTTTGCACCGCGAAACGTTAAACAACAAGATATGAAAGAATTAGCATTGAAGTACGGATGCAATCCGAACCAAAAGCCTTCGCGCATTTACATGGACGAGGGCGAACTGCCCATAGAGGTGCTTAACGGCCGCCCGGGGTACATCAACTTCCTCGACGCGCTCAACAGCTGGCAGCTCGTAAAGGAGCTTAAGGCCGCAACCGGCCTGCCTGCCGCAGCCAGCTTCAAGCATGTGTCACCGGCAGGAGCCGCAGTTGGCTTGCCGCTTAGCGACACGCTGAAGAAGATTTACTTCGTTGACGACGTGAAAATAGAGCTTTCGCCCCTGGCCTGCGCCTACGCCCGGGCACGCGGAGCCGACCGCATGAGCAGCTACGGCGACTTCGTAGCCCTTAGCGACACGTGCGACGAGGCCACGGCTACGCTCTTGAAGCGCGAGGTTAGCGACGGAGTAATCGCCCCTGGATATACTCCCGAGGCCCTGGCCATACTGAAAGACAAGCGCAAGGGCACGTACAACGTAATCAAAATAGACCCTGCATACGTGCCTGCGCCCATCGAGCGCAAGCAGGTGTTCGGCATAACGTTCGAGCAGGGACGCAACGAGGTACGCCTGGACGCCCCCGCCCTCTTCGAGAACATACCCACAAAGGCTAAGGACTTCACGCCTGAAGCCAAGCGCGACCTCATCATCAGCCTCATCACCCTTAAGTACACGCAAAGCAACTCGGTATGCTACGTGAAGGACGGACAGGCAATAGGTATAGGCGCGGGCCAGCAGAGCCGCATCCACTGCACGCGCCTGGCAGGCAACAAGGCCGACATATGGTGGCTGCGCCAGCACCCGAAGGTGATGAACTTGCCGTTTGTTGACGGCATACGCCGCGCCGACCGTGACAACACCATCGACGTGTACATCAGCGAGGAGCACGACGACGTGCTGCGCGAAGGCACATGGCAGCAGTTCTTCAAGGAGAAGCCGGAGGTGCTCACGATGGAGGAAAAGAAAGAATGGCTTACCAAACTCTCGGGCGTAAGCCTCGGCAGCGACGCCTTCTTCCCCTTCGGCGACAACATAGAGCGCGCCCACAAGAGCGGCGTTGAGTACATAGCGCAGGCTGGCGGCTCGGTGCGTGACGACAACGTAATCGACACTTGCGACAAATACGGCATAGCCATGGCCTTCACCGGCGTAAGGCTGTTCCACCACTGATTGAAAGGTGAGAAGGTGAGGAGGTGAAAAGGTGAGACGATGTTGTTGTAACACCTTGTTTGTTTCTCACCTTCTCACCTCCTCACTTTCTCACCTTTAATAATATGGCAGACATCGACGACATCATTGCTGGCGGCGGCATAGTGTTCCGCCCGGCAAAGAAAAAGGCCGACAACGGCGACGGCAAGGTGAAAACCAAGGCCAAGAAGAAGCAATACATAACAGGAGCGCACGGCAGCGGAAGCGCACGGCAGAAGGCCAAATACCGCGAGCAGCGCGCCAACAGGCACAAGAAGTAAAGGCGTAAAGTCATGTTTGTCATGACTTTACGCCTTTACTTCTTTTTTAGAAGATTACAAGCTGACATTTATTTTAACAAAAAATGCGGCACATTGTGCCGCATTCCATTATTATAATAAGGTCTTATCGTTTTGCTTCCAAGCTGAAACCTATGTCGGTTATGCCGGGCAATATTTCACGCTTCATCACATGCCGCACGCGGACATGCAGCGAATCGCCCTTCCGCAGGTTGATGTCAGGCAGCGCAAAACCGTACTGGAACATACTAACACCGTGACCGAGCAGATTGCCGTCATCGTCATAAAGGCGGCAAGCAAGCGTGTCGGTGCTCACCCGGTGGCCGGGTTCTACGGTCTGTTTAACCTCCAGGCTAAGGCTCTTGAACGGATAATCGGCGGTTATGCGCAAGCCTATTTCCTGACGGTAACTGCCAGATGAAGCGACTGGTGGCACACTGAACGACACCGTATCGTTCTTTTCCAGCCCGTCGACAGGTGCCGGAACGAACTTACTGTACACCGTTCCGTCGCCACAAGCGGCAACCATCAGCGCAACGGCAGCTGTTACAGACAATATATATAATGTGCGCCTAAGCATCGTTATGCCTTAACGTCCTTGCCCGACGGTGCTCCGCCGTCGCCCTTCTTGGCCTGTACGTCAGTCTGTTTGCCGCGTCCCTTCTGTGCAGGACGTCCGTTACGGTTCTTCGGTTTGCGTTTTTTCTTGTTCTTGTCAAAGCGTGTCAGGCTCTCGTTTTCAAGCAAGTCTACCGGGCGTTCCTGCTTCTTCGGCGCACCGTCCTCCTGGAGCGAGAGGGGCTTCTCGCCCTGCTTGTTCATCTCTATGACCTCAAGCGCACGCTTGGCGGTGATGGTCTCGAGGTTGGCAGGCACCTTCTTGTCAGTAGAATAAGTCACGATGCCGGCCAGTATGTCGCTCTTGAACAGGTAATAGTCGTTGTCCTGTGTCTGCAACACGACCTCCTTGCTCGGCAACTTGCGGCTCGCCTCGATGTAATTGTCAACCTCGTAGTTCAAGCAACACTTCAGTTTGGCGCACATCCCGGCCAGCTTCTGCGGGTTCAACGATATGTCCTGATAACGCGCCGCGCCGGTACTTACCGACACAAAGTTCTTCATCCACGTGGCGCAACACAGCTCGCGGCCGCACGGTCCGGTGCCTCCTATGCGCCCGGCTTCCTGCCTTGCGCCTATTTGTTTCATCTCGATGCGCACATGAAACGTCTCCGCCAGCACCTTGATAAGCTGTCGGAAGTCCACGCGTTCGTCGGCGATGTAATAGAAGATGGCCTTGTTTCCGTCGCCCTGATACTCCACATCGCCGATTTTCATGTCAAGGTTCAGGCTCTTGGCTATTTGCCTGCTGCGTATCATCGTGTCGTGTTCGCGGCTCTTGGCCTCACGGTATTTCTCCATGTCGACCGGCTTCGCCAGACGGTATATGCGCTTTATGTCGTCCGCCGACTTAAGGTTGGCCTTGCGTATTTGCAGTTCCACGAGCTTGCCCGTCAACGTTACCACGCCTATGTCGTGGCCGGGACTGGCCTCAACGGCCACGATGTCGCCCTTGCGCAGGTCGAGATTGTTGACGTTGTGGTAATAACCCTTGCGCGTGTTCTTGAACTGCACCTCGACAAGGTCTGTCGTCTTGGCGTTGCCCGGCACGTCGGCCAGCCAGTCATACGTGTTGAGCTGGCGGTCCTGCCGTCCACAACCGCGTATGCAAAGGCCGCGGTCGCAGCCGTTGTATATCATGAATTTCTTATTCTTGAAGTCCATATTGCATGTTGTTTATATGTATGAAGGCGTAAGCCTACGGTTTTCTGATTAGGGCGACGATGATGTTTGTAGCCATGTCGAAGAACACGAGCTTGGCGTTTGCGTTCTGTCCGATGTCACGGATGGCGCGGTTCATCATGGCGGATATCTCCAGAACGTTGGCCTCGTTGACGTAAGGCGAGAAGTTGCGGGCAAAGTTTTCCTCTTCGCGCGTCATGTAACAGAGCTGCGGTTCATGGAAGTTGTACATGAAATTCTCGCGCACCAAGCGGAGAAAATACTCCAACATGCGCCGTTGACGCTCGCGCCCAAGGGCGGCAGCGGTATCGCTCCACTTGCGCAGCTCCTTGATTTTGCGCATGTAAGCGAGGCGCATCAGAGAGATGAACATGTCAAGAAACTCTTTCTTCTCGCTCCCGGCATCAAGCTCTTCAAGCGCGCCGAGCCAGCTGCCTCCGGCCGCACGCGCTATTCTGTGCGCCGAGTCGGGGTCAATTCCGCGGCGTTCAACGAGGGCGCGCTCTATGTCTTCGTCGGCGATGCGGCGCACGTCAATGCGCTGGGCACGGCTCTTTATCGTATCGATAAGCATTCCCGGCTCTTCGCAGACAAGGATGAAGACCGTAGCCTGCGGCGGTTCTTCGAGCAACTTGAGCATTTTGTTGGCGCATTCGGCGTTCATTCGCTCGGGCAACCACAGTATAGCTACCTTGTATCCGCCCTGACTTGACTTCAGACTAAGCGCACGCGAGAGCGCATCGCTCTCCCCAACGCCCATCTGCGCCTGCTGGTTGGCCGCGCCCATTGCGGCAAGCCACTGCTCCAACGTGAAGTAAGGGCCTTGCAAGAGCAGGCCGCGCCACTCGGCGGCAAAGTCCTCGCTCGACATCTTATGCTCCGAACCGGTGCCCGAAGGGCGGATTACGGGCTCGGAGAAATGCAGGTCGGGATGCTCCAGCTTGGCCGTCATGGCGCACTGGGAACACGCTCCACACGAGTCGCCGTCGCGCCTGTCACGGCACAACAAGTAGGAGGCGAAGGCCAAGGCCAAGGCCATCTTGCCGCTGCCACGCGGTCCGCAGAACATCAGGGCGTGTGGCACACGCTCCTCTGCGACCATCTGCCGCAGCCTCTGCTTTACTTCTTCCTGACCTATTACGTCGCTGAATTTCATGCCTATGACAAGTGTATTGGCTGCAAAATTACGAAAAATCCACCTTATAACATGACAAAAAGGCGGATAATTATAAAATAAATGGCGGTTGGCCGCCATTTATTCAGGAGTTGAAGACATCTGCATGACAACGCAGGCCACGCCGACCAGCAGCCATAAAAATGACGCCTTGGCATACGCATGCTTCCATCCCAACCGCCATTTTACCGTCTGACAAACGCCGACCAAGGCCAAGACAACAAGCAAAACAGACGGGAGCAAAGCCAAAACCGCATCTTTCACATCTACGCCTCGCACGGCCAAACAACCCAAGAAAGCAGTCGACTGGGCTATTTCCATGCACATTATAACACCCTCACGCGTCATTTCACTTAATCTTGTAATAAAAAGCACAAAACTTACATGTACCAAACCGACTTTACCACGACAAGACTGAAGAGAAAACCGGTGGCACAAAGGGCGAGCGAAGTGCCCATGCAGCTGTCCATCTTACCCGTAGCGTGCCACACGTACAACGCAAACACCACTCCTGCCAGCCCCACAACGCACATCGATACCATCACGGCAATGAGCCATGTGGCATTCTGCAAGACGATGAAAAGCACCAACAGGGCAAAAAGGACATAACCCGCAGCGTGGAAAATGTTTGACAAAAGCTTCATTACATAAAATCTTTACAATACGGGAAGAACGCAAAGTGTTATTTCACAAACCAAACCAAGTATAACGAATAAGCCAAGAACACCGCAACCATAGCCGTTGCTGCCACGCCGACGGCTGGCAACCACGACAACGAGAGCAGCCCCATGAACAGCCGGGTGGCGGCGGCCATATAGACCACGCCGCACACAATGTCGAACAGCCTCCACCCTTTCTTGCGGTATTGCCTGACGATGATTGCCATGAGCGAGAATATGGCAAGCATCGTGTAAAGCCAAGGCACACCGCCAAGCCCCTCCACAAGCAGGCAGGAAGCGAAGATGCAGACGAGCGAGAGTACCGTATCAGCAAAGCCTGACGGCCTCTTCCGCCTGCGCCTCACGGCCAAGACGGCCAGCGAGACGGCGATGAGCACAGCGCAAAGCACAACTCCGGGAGTTTCCATAAGCAATTTATTTTAAGGCGAATGTCACTTCTTCGGCCTGCGCGCTCCGGCCCATGTGGCGTTATGCCACAGCTGTTCGAGCGGCCCGCGCTTATGGCTGCGCAGCCAAAGGCGGCAGAACGTATATTGCAACAGTATGAAGACAACTCCCAAAGCGAGGCTCATGGCATGACCGCTGACGGCGTAAAGCCCTAAGCCCCAGTGGTAGAAGACGAAGCCGCCGACCACGGACTGGCCGATATAGTTGCTCAAGCTCATCTTGCCGTAAGGCAACAGACCGGACAGCAGGCGGCGCGCACGGGTGCGGTGGTAGGCCAGCGTGAGTGCGCTTACATAGAAAAGCATCATCGCGAGGTTCTTCCACATGTCGAGCATGACGGTAAGCGAAGCCTGCGCACACTCCGAAGCGAATAGCTGCGGCACGGTATAGCGCAGCGGACAGAGCACGGCGAAGGCCGCCAAAGACCACACCAGCGTGCGCCGCCACACAGCCGCGTTGCGCCCCTCATCATAGAACATGCGCCGCCGCCCGAGCCAAAGGCCGAGCAGGAAGAGGAAGAGCGTCTGCGTGAAACGTCCGTGCTCCAACGCCCAGGTGAAGTTTACGGGCAGGCCGTAGCGCAGTCCTGCCCAGGCCACGTCGAGCCAGCTGCCACCTTCCTGGGCAGGGAGTATAGAGACGAACAGGTCGTCAGAACCGAGGTTAAGCGGCTGCAAGCCGGGGTTTACGAGGCTGCCCACGAAATAAAACAGCTCCACCGGCTGCAAGGCCAGCAGCAGGGCAAAGCCCAGAACTACGCGGTTGCTTGCCCGCACGAGCGGCAACACCAGCAGGCCGCACACGGCGTAGACCGTAAGAATGTCGCCGTTGAAGAACAAAAGGTCGAGCAGGCCGAAGCCGAAGAGCAGCACCATGCGCCACGCGAAGCGCGGACGGAAGTCGAAGCCGCGCTGCGCCTGGTTGTCGTGCTGGACGAACAGCGTCAGTCCGAACAGCATTGCGAATATGGCGTACATCTTGTTGGAGAGCACGAAGAACGCGATGTCCCACACGGCCTCGTCAAACTTGGTAAGCGGAGGGAAGCTGTAGAAGTTCAGGTGCTCGATGAAATGCAGCATGATGATGCCGCCCACGGCCACGGCGCGCAGCAGGTCGGCTGCGTCGATGCGCGTGTTGGGCAGCGTCGATGGTTGGTAATGTGTCATGGAATGTTATGAGAATAAAATCGATGAAAGGAAAAACAAAAAGATATTACAGCAACGCCGCGTACTTGCGTATTTGCCGCAAACGGTCCATAAACTTGCTGTCGCTGCTCGCCTGCTGCATGTTATACTTCACTTGAAGCCGCATCAGCGAGTCCGCAGGCACGTCCAAAGCCGCCTCGAACATCATCGCCGTGGCAGCAGTAACAGAGCGCCGGCCGTTAAGCAAGTCGTTGAGTGCCTTGTAGGAAATGCCCATGCGCTCGGCCAGCTGCCGCTGTGAAATGCCCCGGTACTCGATTTCATCCTTCAACACTTCGCCAGGATGAGTAGGCGTATATCCAAACTTCATTGCTCCCATAATCGTATTTACTTATAATGATTTGACAATTCTATGACGTTGCAAACGGTGACCGTCATCTCCGATGCCGACTTTTCAGTCTTGAACTCGATACGGTACTGGTCGTTGACCCTGACAGACTCCAAGCCGGCCTTATCGCCTATAAGCACTTCGTAATGAAGAGAATGATAGCGGTAGAAGTCCTCCACCACAGACAACGACTCCATCAGGTCGACGGTCTTCTTGTACTTTGCGACGACACTTGGCTGGAAACGATGTTTCTTGTCAGACGACTTGCCGTCAACATACAACTCTTCAAGGTATTTTTTCGCAAACTTTATTTCCATAACGGCTTACTGTCATTGCATGCGCAAAGATAATACAAAAAGCGGAATCCACAAAAATTCAGGACTTTTTAATTCGTTTTTCGATGCAGACAAGCCTATGCCAACGTGAGTTCGGCATAACTTCTATTTTCCACAAACATCGAAAATACCCTTTGTAAGGACATAATTCATTATGTCCGCACGTTCTGAAAGAACGTTTTTCATTGCTGCGCTTGTGTAATACGCCTCTTCGCGGCGTGCGGACATAATGAATTATGTCCCTACAAAGGATGTTTTCTTATACCGAACTCACGTTATGCCAATATTTCATTTTGCCAACATCCGCCCTCCGGCGCATTGCAAAATGCCATTTCAGAAATGTCCACCAAATCGTCCGAAATAGAAAAACAAAACAGCCGCAGGCTGGCTCTCATCCAAGCAAAGACAAGCACAAGAGGCGCGAACGGGTATAAAGCGCAAGCATAAAGACTGCATTCGGCAATACCAAGCACGGCGGACAGCCCCCTCGAAGGCGGTATTCGGCAATACGAAAGGTGGCCTTTGACGATGCGAAAGACGGCCTTTTGCATTACAAAAAGCCATGATTTTTGCACACACCGGCGGCAATGCGGCGTATCGACTTGGCTCAATGAATTTTACATTTGCACACGAAAAATGGCGTTATTTCCATCAAAAGTTTGTATCTTTGCAAACAGAGCCGCCACAGGCGGCCATGGAAAACCGAAAAGAAAGCAAAACGCATGAAAACGTTGCACCATGACACACGCAAAAAACGCGCGCGTTCATATAATAAAAAGGCAAACTACCGCGTTATAATACATAACAACCCATATTAACAACATTAACTAAAAACACAATTACCATGAACCAAAATCAATCTGGCAGCAAGGCTTACTTGTTCTCAATCGTGCTTGTTGCCGTACTTGGCGGCCTGTTGTTCGGTTACGACACCGCCGTAATCTCGGGAGCCGAAAAGGGTCTCCAGGCGTTCTTCCTCGGTGCGGAAGACTTTGACTACACCGACGCGTGGCACGGCTTCACGTGCGCCAGCGCGCTCATAGGCTGTATCATAGGCAGCGCGGTGTCGGGCTACATGGCCTCTAACTGGGGTCGAAAGAAGTCGCTCATCTTCGCCGGCATCATGTTCTTCATCTCGGCCTTAGGCTCGATGGAACCCGAATTCCTGTTCTTCGAGCACGGACACGCCGACTTCCCGCTGCTAATCGCCTTCAACATCTACCGCGTAATCGGCGGCGTGGGCGTAGGCTTGGCGTCAGCCATCTGCCCCATGTACATAGCTGAGGTAGCCCCGTCCAACATACGCGGCACGCTCGTGTCGTGGAACCAGTTTGCCATAATCTTCGGTCAGCTGGTGGTATATATGGTGAACTTCCTCATCCTCGGCGACCACACCAACCCCGTAATCGAGTCAATCGGACAGGGCATGAGCGCCGTAATGCCCGGCAGCGACCCCTGGACAATCACGACCGGCTGGCGTTACATGTTCGGTAGCGAGGCCGTTCCCGCCGGACTGTTCTCAATACTCATATGCTTCGTGCCCGAAACTCCGCGCTACCTCGTAATGGCCGGACAAGACTCGAAGGCCCTCGCCGTGCTCTCGAAAATCAACGGCGACGCCGCTGGCCGCACCATCCTTGACGAAATAAAGAACACCATCACCGAGAAGACCGAAAAGATGTTCACCTACGGCGTGCTGGTAATCTTCGTCGGCATCATGCTCAGCGTGTTCCAGCAGGCAGTCGGCATCAATGCCGTGCTCTACTACGCGCCGCGCATCTTCGGCGACATGGGCATGGAGAACCCCATGATGCAGACCGTCATAATGGGCGTAGTCAACATCCTGTTCACCCTCGTAGCCATATTCACCGTGGAGAAGTGGGGACGCAAGCCGCTGCTCATCACCGGCTCAATAGGCATGGCCGTAGGAGCGTTCGGCGTCGCGCTGACGTTCGGCAACATGAACCTCGCCATCGTCACCATGCTCAGCATCATGGTGTACAGCGCATCGTTCATGATGTCATGGGGACCGATTTGCTGGGTGCTCATATCCGAAATCTTCCCGAACACCATACGCGGTGCGGCAGTGGCCATCGCAGTGGCCTTCCAGTGGATATTCAACTGGATTGTAAGCTCCACCTTCGTGCCGATGTTCAACATGAAGACAGCTTCCGACCCTGACTTCGGCCACTGGTTCACATACGGCCTGTACGGTGCAATCTGCGTTATCGCCGCCATATTCGTATGGAGACTTGTACCCGAGACCAAGGGCAAGACGCTCGAGGACATGACAAAACTCTGGAAGAAAAACTGAAAAGGATTAAGAGTTAAGAGTTAGAATTAAGAAAATATGCCTTGCAGGGTGTTATGGAATTAGCCATAATGACACCGCCTGCAAGGCATATTTTCTTAATTCTAACTCTTAACTCATAATTCTTATTTTTTCGTTGTGCCAAAATGGCATACAGGCACGTTATTTGCATGTCTCCTAATAGCTAATAAAAACAACCGAAAGGAGACAAAACAATGGTAAAGGTAAAAGATTTGAAGGAAAAGGTTGAGAACCTTGCAGACGATGACAGACAGTTCATCAACGACGTAATCGACATCATCAACACTGGCGTTCCTTACAAAGAGCTGCAGCACTTCCGTGAGTTCATCGAACAAGAAGGCATCGACAAGGCAATAGAGGCCAAAGCCGAAGAACTTAGGAAACTGCAATTGCGCAAAGAGGAACTAAAGAAAAGAATGACTGAATAAGAGTAAGTGAAAAGCGAAAAACGAAAAGTGAAAAATCCGTTTGCCTTCATATAGTCAATGGCAAACGGATTTTTCACTTTTCGTTTTTCATTTTTCACTTCATTTCAACGCTTTAAATCCGCTCATGGCGATGGGCACGGCCAGCACGAACGACAGCATGTCGGCGCACGCCTGGCACATCTCCACGCCAAGCAAGCCGAAGAAATGCGGAAGGATAATGATTAAGGGGATGAAGAAGAGGCCGTTGCGCGATGCGGCGAGGATGTTGGCCTGCCACGGCTTGCGTATGGTCTGCATCATCATGTTGGTGTACATCACCACCGCGCCGAGCGGCAGCGTGAGCAGCTGCCACCGCAGGGCGACACTGCCTACGGCAATGACCGCAGGGTCATGGCGGAACACAGCCACCACCTCGGCCGAGAAGGCGAAGCCCAGCACGGCCACAAGCACGAGGAACGACGTGCCGAGGCGCACGATGAACCAGTAGCCCTCACGCACCCGGGCGTAAAGGCCGGCACCGTAGCAGAAGCCGCACAAGGGCTGGAAACCCTGCCCAAGACCGATGACCGCGGCAAAGACGACGAAGCACACGCGGCTCACGATGGACATGCCTGCTATCGCGGCGTCGCCGAAACGGCCGGCCGCCACGTTGAGCAGGGCCACGCCTATGCTGGCCATTCCCTGACGGGTGAACGACGGCGTGCCGCCTGCAAGGATTTCCTTGTACAGCGCAGGCTTCAGCGAGAAGTCGCGCAGACGGATGCGTATGCTGCCTCCCTTGTGCGTCATCACCAGCAGCACGAGCATGCTGCACGCCTCGCCTACAAACGTAGACAGGCCGGCGCCCGTTATGCCCATGCCCAGCACGAATATGAACACCGGCGCAAGAAAGACGTTGATGACCGCGCCCGTCAATATTCCGAACATCGCGTAGGCGGCGTTTCCCTGGAAACGCATCTGGTTGTTAAGGCAAAGCGCACCGCACATGAACGGCATTGCCAGAAGGATGAACGCCAGGTAACGCCTGGCGTAAGGCAACACGGTGGGCGTAGAGCCGAGCAGTACGGCCAGAGGCTCGATGAGCAGCAATCCTACCGCACACAACACAACGCCTGCGGCCACCGCGCTGAAGAAGCCCGTAGAGGCCATGCGCCGCGCGTTGCCGTGCCGCTTCGCCCCCAGTTCGCGCGATATGTAGTTGCCCGAGCCTTGCCCGAAGGTGAAGCCCACGGCCTGGATAATCGACATTACGGGAAAGGCTATGCCCACGGCGGCCGTGGCCTGCGTGCTGATACGCCCCACGTAGAAGGTCGTCACGATGTTGTACACGCTCGTGACAAGCATGCTTATGATGGTCGGGACGGCCATCGTGAGCACCACGCGGTGCACCGGCGCAGACGTAAGAAAAGTGAAATTGTCCCTGTTGCGCATAACCTTCGCCTTTGTACTTTTTGACTGCAAAGGTACGCAAAAATAAAGACAAGCCGCCGCTTTGCCCCGTGTTTATCGTGAAAAAAGCATAAAACCCGAACCGCCCGGCGCACATCAGCCAGGTCAAAACCGCCTACACCACACGCCACAGGCACGCGCCTGAACAGCCACCGCCAACCCACTGACTGCCAGCAAGTTGCAAGCGGCCTTGCAAAAGGCCGCAAATCGGGCTGCAAAAGACCGTCTTTCGCATCGTAAAAGGCCACCTTTTGCATACCGAAAGACGGCCTTTTGCACCGCGAGGCATCTGAAGGCATGGCGGCAAAAGGCAAAAAACGCAGGCACAAAAACCACAAAAACAAATTGAAACGATGTTGCGACATACAGAAACGGGATGAAAGGGAAATGCCCATATATTTGCAAAAACAAAAGAGAAACGACCATGAAAACGACAATCATCACAGCATTGACATTATTTATATGCAGCGCCGCGGCGCAGGCGGCCGACGTGACAGAGGGCTTTGAGGGCTACGAAACCGGCACGAGGTTCGAAATGACCGGCCAGCAAGGCGGAACGGCCACAGTGGCCGAAAACCCAATGGGGGGGGTAAAATTCTCGATGTCACCAACACCGACTACAACAGCGTACCGCAAATAGCCTTCACGCTGCCCGAAGGGAAAAAGCTGGGCGACTGCACGGCACTTTCTTTCTCATTGTACATTCCTTCGAGCAACAGCGACGGATACGCAAACTACAAGCAAAGACACATCTACCTTGACGGCGTACTTAAATTTAAGGACACCGACGGCCAAGGCAACGACGCTTATCCGAAACTTGGCGAGAAAGACACTTGGATAAACGTAACAATAAGCACCGCCGAACTACAGCTTACAGAAAAAGAGAAAAGCCTGACATCGTTCACTATCGGCGCAGGCATAAACGACAACAAGATACATTACTATCTTGACAACGTGTCGTTGAAATACCCCTACAACACCGCGCCGCCCACGCTCCCGGCGCAAGGGGCTTACCATACCGGCGAATACCGCAACCTCTTCCTTGAAGCGGGATACACCCAGGCGCAGGTGGAGCAACGGCTCGACGACCTGTGGCGCACCTACTTCGAGGGCGACGAGGACAACGAGCGCCTGTACTATGAGGTGGGCGGCGACATGGCTTACATACTCGACGCCAACAACAACGACGTAAGGACGGAAGGCATGTCGTACAGCATGATGCTCTGCGTGCAGCTCGACAAGCAGGAAGAATTCAACCGCATTTGGAAGTGGGCGAAGACCTACATGCAGTTCAAACCCGGCGACGAGCGCGAAGGTTACTTCTCATGGCAGCTGCCGACCGACGCCAGCAGCCAGGCAAGGACACCGGCGTCAGACGGCGAGGAATACTTCATCATGGCGCTTATGTTCGCCTCAAACCGCTGGGGCAACGGCGAAGGGATATACAACTACGAGGCGGAGGCCGACTACATAATAAAAAACTGCTTCAACAAGCCAATGACCGAAGTAGCCCCCTACTCTTCGTTCACCAACCTGTTCAACATGGACGAGAAGCAGATAACCTTCGTGCCATACGCCTCGTCGGCAAAGTTCACCGACCCGTCTTACCACCTGCCGGCCTTCTACGAGCTGTGGGCCATGTGGGCGAAGGAGCACAACCAAGACTTCCGCGACTTCGCGGCAAAGAGCCGCGAGATGTTTCCCAAGTTCGCACACCCCGTCACCGGCTTCATGCCTGACTACGCCGAATACGACGGCAGTCCGCACATGGGCGACGGAGACCACCACGACTTCCTGTATGACGCTTGGCGGTGCATCATGAACATGGCGGTGGACTTCTCATGGTTCCAGCCTGAAGGCGTTGACTACACAGCCCTCGTGAACCGCCAGCACAACTTCCTCGCCACGGTAAACGGCGGAGTGCCCAACTATTACAGCGTCTACACGCTCGACGGGCAGGAAAAGAACGGCAACACGGACCACTCGCCTGGACTCGTAGGCTGCAACGCCACAGGCGCGCTTGCAAGCGACCAGATGGTGGCTTGGGAGTTCATCGACGACTTCATGGCAACCGCCATACCCACAGGCCGCTACCGCTACTACGACGGACTGCTGTACTACCTCAACTTCCTGCACGCCTCGGGCAACTTCCGAATATGGAAACCGCAGGACGGGACAGGCATAACCGAAGTAGCCGCAACGCCCGGCATAAGCATTGAAGACGGCAAGATACGCCTCGAAGGCAACGCCAAAGGCAGGTACAGGATAGTGAACCTCGGCAACGGAACGGTAGCAATGAGCGGCGACGCGCACTCGTCGACAATCGACATAACCGCCCTGCCCCACGGCATATACGCGGCAAACATTGACGGAAAGACCTTGAAATTCATGAAATAACCTTATTTATCAACGCTTTAAATTTTATCATTATGAAGAAACTATTTACTTTCATTGCCGCCGCGCTGTTCACAATCACAACCGGCGCAGCCAACGGCGACGTTACAAACGGCTGGCTGACGGCAGAGGACTTCGAAGGTTACAACATCGGGGACAAGCTGGGAGTATACGCCATCAAATACGACCCTGTAGGTACGGCAGATGTGGCAGAAAGCCCGACAGATGCAGGGCAAAAGGCGGCACGCCTGACATCGGAACGCGACGCCACGATAATAGAAGTGCCGATTACTTTGCCTGACGGGAAAACGTTGAAGGATTATGAAAAGATTTCTTTCGACTTGTACATGTGTGACGGGGTCAACCGCAACACCAGGATGTATGTAAGGGCCGACGGGGTTACAATATATGAAGAATACGAAGGCTACCCAAACCAAGGCAACCTGAATGTATGGAACGGCAAAGAATACGACATCCCGACAGACATTGCCGCCTCCAACTCATTCAAACTACAATTAGGAATAAGCACAAGCAAAGGAAACGTATATTACATCGACAACATACGTTTCAAAGAAAAGGGATACACCGCACCTTCAACATCCCACAACGGCGAAATCATCGACGGCTGGCTGATGCTTGAGGACTTTGAAGACGCACCGGCTGTTACAACGTTTAATTATGTTGGTGACACACCTACAGGAACAGCAACAGTCATTGACAACACGACAAGTACAGGCGGAAAAGCGGCTTCATTCGTGGGCGGCGACTATAACACAGTAATTGAATTGAGCGTAAAACTGCCTGAAGGCGAGGTGTTGAAGAATTACAGCCAAATAGCATTCGACCTTTACAGGAACTCTGGAGACGCGAACAACAAAAGAATGCTTGTACAAGCCGACGACTACCGTATATTCATGGAAGAATCAGGATATCCTGAACAAGCGCCGGCAGAAACATGGGCTGAAAAGTCATACAACATCGATTTAACCAATACCGTCGGCAACGAATTCAAATTGAGAATAGGCATTTTAAGCGATAATGCAGACTACCTTATAGACAACGTAAGGCTGAAAGTCATCAACGAAGAAGACATGCCCGGCACAAGCCAAAACGGAACGGTTACTGACGGATGGCTGATGGCGGAGGACTTCGAGGGGTTTCTTATGGGCGCAAAACTAACGGTATACCCCATCCAATATGATGCAAAAGGCAACGCTGACATAGCAAAAGCCCCGACAGACGACAGGGGAAGGTCTGCACACTTCACGTCTACAGACTGGAACAACATCATCGAAGTGCCTATTACGTTGCCGGCAGGCAAAGTATTGGCCAACTACTCTGAAATATCTTTCGACCTTTATATAAGTGAAGGTTCAAGCGCCGACCGGGCGATATACATATATGCAAATGACGAAACCATCCTTGCACAAGAAGGGAACCCGAACCAAGGCAACACAGGACAATGGCTTTCAAAGAGCTTTGACATACCCGGAGGCTTGGCTGCAGGCAACGAGTTTAACCTTAGGATAGGCATGAGCGTCAATGCAGGCGAGGAATATTACATTGACAATATCCGACTGAAAGAGAGTTCTGAACCAGTTGAACCCGGAACATCGCAGAACGGAGAGATAGTAGACGGTTGGCTTATGCTGCAAGACTTCGAGGCTGCGACAGAAGACGACATCGCCGCATGGGACAAAAGCGGATATGGAATACCCGAAGAGACTACTGTTGAAATCATAAACAACCCGACTGCCGGGAACGAGAAAGTTGCCTGGTTTGCAGGAGGCAACACTTATAACACCATGCTGGAAGTAAACGCCATACTGCCATCAGACAAGACTCTCGCCGATTATATGGAAATAGCATTCGACTTATACAGGAACGCAGAAGAAGAGAATGATTATCCGGGATTGTACATCAAAGTGAACGACACGCCCATTTATGACGACGGAGAAAGCGGCAATGATTATGGGCCGGAAACGACCTGGACTGAAATTGCCAAACCGCTTACGGGCATTGACGGCCTTAAGGACATAAAAGGGGAAATAAAAATACGCCTTGGCTTACTAAGCGGAAAGCCCAGTTACCTCATTGACAACATCAGGCTGAAGCCCAGCATAGAAACAGGCATCACCGACGTTGCGGCTGAAAGTGCTACGATTGTAGCCAGCGATGGCAGCATAACCATAAACACAGACGCTCCTGTGAATGCCGCAATATTCGACATTACAGGAAAACTGGCGGCAAAAGGCACGGTCAACGGAAACAAGACCGTCAGCCTGCCACAAGGTCTGTACATAATAAAATTAGGCTCAAAGACATGCAAAGTGCTTGTAAGGTAATGCCTGCCGCTACATAAAAGCACGTACAACATGTTGAAATCAGGCCAAAAGCGGATGGTGCGCTTTTGGCCTGACTTATGTCTTGTCATATCCTGTCGCGGTATTTCTGCGGAGACATGCCCGTCTGCTTCTTGAAGAACGTGCCGAAACTCGACGGATTGGGGAAATTGAACTCATCGGAAATCTCGGCAACGGTCTTGTTCGTGCTGTCGAGCAACGACATCGCACGGCGCGTTATGGCCTTGAACACCAGTTCCTGCACGGTGTATCCACAGACAGATTTCGACAGTTCGGAGAGATATTTGGGCGTAAGGAAGAGTTTGCCGGCATAAAAAGCGACACCACGCTCAGACATATAATAGCGGTCGATAAGCCTTATCAGCTTGAGAAACGTCTCCGTGCGCCGTGTGTCAGGCGAGCCTCCGCCAAAGTATTTCTCACTAAACATCTTGCACAACCTGTAAGTAAGCGACAAGAGAAGCAGCTTGCGCTCGTTCACGGCAAAGAAATCGTCAGGCCGCGGCTGCTCCGCCCCTATGAGAGAAATGTATCTTGCCAGGCTGTCTTCATTGCCGGTGCTCCACACGCAGTGCCTCTCGGGCGACATGATAGAGTAAAGCCGCACCGAATGAACCATAGTTCCAAGCACATAACGTATAGGTTCCGTCTTATAGACTATTATGCTTAACCTCAGATTGGCCGACTGCCGGGTCGCACAGAAGAACGCCCCGTCGGGTATGAACACCGTCTGGCCTCCACACGCAGTATGCTCATTTCCCGACATGGTAAAACAAAACTCTCCTTCATGGCATACGACCAGCCCTATGCCGAAGTTCACAAAGCCTTCAGACATACATGCCGGAAAGCCTGAAACAACGCCTCCCGAAGAGCACACATCGGCCATACCGGCCATGTTTTCCTGCAATACGGCCAGCCTCTCCGGCGCATTCCACTCCAATGAACATTCCATAACGGCAAACATTTTACGCCTGCTAAGATAGTAAAATTATCTGACTTGGCGGACAGTCAGTCGCGCCAAGCAGATAATTTCCTCTTCTTATATGGATAAATGAGCACGAAGAGCATAGAAGCCATGCAGCCGTAGAACGTCCATCCGGCCATCTCCTTAACCGCCGACAGCGTGGCCTGCACCTGCACTTTGCCTTTAGCCGACATGGCGGCCATGGTCTCGGCTTCGGCCTGGCTCCGCCCCTGAAGACGCATTCCATAGGCCGTCTGGTCGTAAGCGGCGGCCGACTGCGTATCGACACGGTCGACATCCTGCGCAAACATGGTGACGTAGTGCTGCTGACGGTTCTGCAACACGTTGGAATAAAGCGCCGCGCCGATGCCCGGGCCGATTACCATGCGCACGCTAAGCATGACGCATATCCACGTAGACAGGTACTTGAAGGGCATGCGCTGGTTGGCGTAGACGGCCGTGAGCGAGTATATCAGCATCATGCCCGCCGAGCGGATGATTACCGGGTACTTCATCCTCTCATACAGTCCGGCCGCCTGCACCTCGAAATACATGAACAAGGCGGACACGCCTATGAGCATGAAGCCTATGCCGAAGAGGTATTTCAGCCTTACGCCGCGCGACCCGAGGGCAACCGCTATCACCGCCCCTATGAGATATCCAAGCATGCTCCAGTTGCCCAGCGACGCGTTCTGCCAGTTGTCTATGTCCATCCCTATGCCTGTAAAAACATTGACAAACATCGAGCTTGTGTTCATAACCATGAGCAAAAGAAACAGAAGTATGCCGATGTTGACGGAGCGCAGGCGGAACACTCCCATGCTGAAATACGGCGAATGGTTGTTCCACTCGGTATAGACAAACACCGCCGCGAACACAACCGCCAGTATGGTGGAACGCACTATGGTTGGGTCGGCGAACCAGTCGAGCGTCTTCCCGTAAACAAGCACGTATATTCCGCACGTCATCATGGCGCTGAACACGGCCACGTTGCCTGCCTTGCGCAGCGTTATCGGGAAACGGCGGTTGGCGTAGCTGTGGTAAGGCATGGTGAGAAGCACGATGAATATGGCCACAAGCATCATGCCCATCATGTAGTAATACACGTCCTGCCACTGGTATTCGTAGGCCAACCATGCTGTGAGCGACGTGCCGAGCTGCCCCAGAATCATGAAGAACAGGTAGATTACCGGCATGCTCTTGCCCTTCTCCTCGTCCAGCCGGTCCCATCCATCCTCCGTGTCAGGCTCTGTGCCGGACGTTATGTTGCGCGTGGCTTCCATGCCGAAAGCGTAGTGTATGAGCGTGAACAGGTTGACCATCATCAGCTCCATGCGCAGAAAACCCATCACAAGGCTGCACAATGCAAGCACGAATATGCTGTCAGTGACGGCGCACACGTAGCTCAACAGGAACATCATGGAGAACCCAACGACGCACATTATCTTCTCGCGGCGTATGCACACCAGCTGGTAAAAGAACGGAGAGAAGGCCGCCATGCCGATTGACGTTACGAAACCGACGAACTGTATGTGCTCCGACTGTATGCCGAGACCGCTCGTCATCTCGCCGCTGTTGGCGGTATAGACACCGCTCACGGTTAGGATAGGTATGAAAAGCAGTATCAGCAGAATGACGCCGAGCGGCTTTGGCATCCAGTCATAGAACGGGTAATTCCTGTATTTAGCTCCGCCTGTAAGGCTTATCGTATCTTGTTTCATAATCCAAGACCTTTATGTTGGCAGTTCCTTGAAGCATGTTTTCTTCATTCTTAACACTCGGCTCTTACTCGATTTTCGCCTTAACGACCACCATCATGCCGGCGGCGAGACGTTCGTTGTCGGTCTTGGAAAGGCCGTCGAAGTCTATCCTGACGGGCACTCGCTGGCGTATTTTCACGAAGTTGCCGGCCGAATTGTCAGTAGGCACAAGCGAATACTTTGCTCCAGTAGCGCCGGATATGGCCGTTATCCTGCCCTTGAACTCACGGCCGTCAAGCGCATCGACCGTCATTGTGACCTCCTGGCCTATGTGCAGGTTCTCCACTTGCGTCTCCTTATAGTTGGCTATAACCCATTTCTGCGTGTCGGGCATGATGTACGTAAGCGTCTGTCCAGCCGGGACGTACTGTCCCTCCTCCACCGCACGGCGGCCGAGCTTGCCGTCGCATGGAGCGGTGACAACCGTATAAGAAAGGTTGAGACGCGCCATTTCGAGTGCAGCGCGCGCCCGTTCGATGGCGGCTTCGGTGCTCTTGCGGCGTGTCGATACTTCGCCTACGCCCGATATTGCAGCCTTCTGCTGGCTAAGGAGTCCGTCAAGTTGCTTCTTCGTGGCCTCGTATTCCGTCTCAATCTGTTCAAGCTGTATCGGCGTTGCGGCGTTGCGTGCCACCAAGTTGCGGTAACGCTCGCGGTCTTTTTCAAGCTTTGTGAGGCGGATTTCAACTTCTGCGATAGACGACTTGTAGACCGAAGCCGAAGCCTGTGTGGTATTCAACGTCTGCCCCAACACCGAAGCTCCGGCCATCGCGTCCTTCAACGCAGCCTCAGCCTCCATCACCCTTATGCGATATTCGCGGTCGTCAAGAATTAAAAGGGTGTCGCCCTTCTTCACGCTTTGGTGCTCGGTGAAGCGTACCTCCTTTATATATCCCGACGCCCTAAGGTTAACGGGCGAGATGTATTGCTCTATCTGCGCGTCGTTGCTTGTCTCCGTGTGGTGGTAGTCCATGAAAATCATCGTGGTTTTCACAATCCCGTAGATGAGAACAGCTATCCCGAATACGCTCGCGACAATGCGTTGAGTGCGCTGTCTCCTAAGTTTCGCAGCCTGCTTTGCCAGTGTGTTATCCTGCTTTGCCGTGTCCTGTATTGTGTCGTTCTGCAGCATTTCGTCCTGCTGTATGTTGTTATTTTTTGTTTCCATTGTCGTGTATTTTAATTTTGTTGACGTTTCCTTGCCTTATGTTTGACATTCCTTTTATCGCCTTGTCGGCTTATTTAAGCAGCAAGTCAAGCTTGCCCGTGAGCTTCAAGAGCGTGAGATTGGTAATGCGGTAGTCATAGTGCGCGGTAACATAGTTGTTCTGCGCCTCGCTCATGCTCATCTCGTCTTGCAGCACTTCGGTCATCGAGGCTATGCCTTCGCGGTACCTGTCTGAAGTAACAGCATACACATCTTCGGCCAGGCGGTAGTTGTCGCGCTGCTTGGTAAAGTTGCGGCGGCTGTTCATCAAGTCGTTCGTGGCATTCAGATACTGCGTGCGCAGCCCCTTCAAGGCGTCGTCGTAAGCCAAGCGGGCGTTCTCCACGTCGAGCTTTGCCTTGCGTATTCTGGAGCGTTTCTCAAACCCGTCGAATACGGGAATGCGCAACGTGACCCCCAATCCGGACGAGTTGTACCAGTGATTTGACGCTCCCGAGTGAAACCAGTTATGGAACTTGTCTGTAAAAGCCGAGTAAGTAAGGTTGCCCGTAAGCATGAGCGACGGCAGATAACCCTGCCTTATCATCTCCTGTTGTTTGCCGGCCAGTTCGCCCTGCCTGTACAGCAATTGCAACTCTGGCAGCTGTTCGCACAGTCCGCCAAGCTCTACAGTCTCTATTGTGTCCGGATTCACCGGCGTTACCGCTATCTCACGGTCGGCAGGATAGTCGATGACATACTTCAGCATGTTCATCTGCTGGGCAAGCATAGCCTTTGCGTTGTCATGCTGAACACGCAGGTTCTCAAGGTTTATGCTGACGCGCTTCACGTCGACTTCCATCGCCATGCCGTTGTCGAAGAAAGCTACGGTTATGTTCTTAAGTTCCTCCAGCCGGCCGATGTTCGCCTTGACAATGGCTATCTGCTCGGCGGTGCTCTGGGCGAGATAGTACATCCGGGCAATCTGCACAATGAGGTCATTGCGCGCCTTGTCGTAAGACAGACGGCTGATGCGCTCCGTCAACTTAGTCACATCAAGCGCGGTGAGCAGCGTCTGGTTGTAAAGAGGCATCTGCAATTGCAGCCCTACGGAAGCGTTATACTGCAACGTCTTGGTAACGTTGTACTTGTTGCCATAGGCAGAGCCGTCTGTCACCGACACGGGAGGGTTGAAATTGTCGTTCATCTGTGCCACAGCGTTGATTTGCGGCAACAGTTTGGCGCGGTTCTCGCTGATGTCGTGCCGGCCTTTCAGCACATCGTTGCGCTTTGCCTTTAGCTGAAGGTTGTTCTCGATGCCCATGCTTATGCACTGGCCGAGCGTCAGAGTCTCCTGCGCTTCAAGAGGAAAGAGCGTACAGGCGACAGCAAATGTGAATAATAGTCTCTTCATGTCGTTAATTCATTTATCCGCTGCAAAGGTAGGCTGTTTCAGCGTATAAGACATTACGACATTTTCTTTGCGTATGTTCACATATTCCGTTTCTTCACATGTTACGGTCGACCGTCATGCAGAAATGCCTCCGTGGACATATTACACAATAAAAAACAAACCTCACATGCTTGAAGCATTGTCCCGGCTTGTTGTCACATCCCTGTAAACCCAGCGTAAAAAACAAAAGGCAGCTGCCTTGTTCAGACAACTGCCTTGGTTTTTTGGTGATCCGTTTGGGGCTCGAACCACAATGTCAACCCACTGATTATAAGCATTTTAGCGGTAGCGACTTTTCAAGTCCACCTCATACTCCACGTGGATATTTCTCCATTTTACTCACTTGCGCTACCTTCTATTTGCAAAGGTAATAAAAAAGTTCGAACCCAAGATGGGCTATTCATCATTTTTATTCTATGAAATGCGAAAACATACTTCTTATTAGAGTGCGTATGTCCATCACTTTCATGCTTCCATCGGAGCTTTCTTGGGCAAATTTATTCCAATATGTCATACAGGTTTGCATAGTTCAACAGTAGGACGGATAAAGGAATTTCGGTATATTTCGTCCAGCATAGATGGCCGGGTAAAATCCTTCAAACAGCAAATCGTCCAATGACTTACGTCCTATATGCTCCCGTATTTCAGAATAAGATAACGGCAGCAGTTCGAATACTGCGGTACGTCCTGCCAGCGACTGTGTGACTTTTTTCAACATAGTGAACTGCGAACTTCCAGAAAGTATAAACCTCCGTTCCGGATGCTCGTCTACTATACCCTGAATATACGACAGCAGGTTAGGTGCATTATGCACTTCGTCCAAAACCATTCCTTCAGTATGCTGGTTCAGGAAAACTACCGGGTCATTCTCAGCATAACTCCTCACATCAAGATTCTCCAATGAATAATATGGAAGTTGCTTAAACTCGTTCCTAATTAAAATTGTTTTGCCAGACTGCATATGCCTAGGACCTGTAATCGTAATGACCGAAAAATAGCGTGCCGCTTCATCAATAACATCGAACAATTCTCATTTAGATATATACTGCTTTCATAATAATTGTGCAAAATTGAAGTGCAACTGCAAAATTGCACAAATATTCCATTACTGCAAAATTTTGATGGATTTTAATGGTTGTATTTTTCTATCCATATATTAATTTTATTGGCATCCGTTTTTACAACATTGTAATTGTGCTTGACCAAGATAAAAACAGATTGTGTTTCTGGTAAAGTATAGAGATATAACATAAATCAAGAGCCAATCCATCTTATTAAATGTTTTCAACAACTTAAATCCATTCACTGATATGCTTCCTGTCTGTTATCATTCAACAGTTTTTCTATATCCGATTCCTTATAAAGTATCTTAGTGCCAAGCTGATAATATGTGATTTTACCGTTTGAGCGGTATTCTTGAAGCGTTCTTCTTGATAGTTTTAGGCGTTCGGATAATTCCGCGTCTGTTATGAACCTATCTCCATTCAACACCGGTCTAAAATCACTGATAAACGTGTTTAACCTGTTTACAGCATATTCCAATCTTTGATGAATTGCCTTAATCATTTCATGGTCATGTGTCATCAATTCATTCATGTCGTGCTTGAATTATGTTTCAAATGTTTTTCCAAATAACTGATTATGTCATCTTTTCTGTAAAAGACCCTACGCTCAATTCGCGTATAAGCAATTTTTCCGCCATCACGCAATGCCTGCATTTTCCTGGAAGATAGCCCCAGCATAAGACAAGCCTCTTGGTTATCTATCCAATCTCCCAGCATTTTGGTTCTGTGTTTTTCTGACGCGTCTTCTATAATAAGACAAAGTGATTGTACTTTTTCAAGCAACCTTTCAAATGCGGTCGCCTCAATATTCATTATCTTCATGGTTTCATAATTAAACTCAGGTACAAATATAAGTCAATGAAGTGTCATTTGACAAAACGGTGTCTGCCAATGTCATCATATTTCGTCTTATTTCTAAAACAAACAATATCTACACCATACACAATTTTGCAAACTCCGCCATCACTGTTTCCGCTTGCAAAGTTAGCCGTCCGCCGTGCGGCACCTGCAAGGCCGCCCTACGGGCTTGGTCGGCAGGAGAAAAACCGTCCTCGCTACTCTGCGGTGTTTTTCCCCGCCAAGCCTTGCCGTGCCGCGGCAGCCGTCAGCAATGCAAGCGGGAAACAAGTATGGCGGCCTGTCTAGCCGCCAAGGTCTAATCTAAAAACAAGCGACTATGGAAAAGAACTTAGCATTGGAATGTACCAAGCAAACCGACAAACGCCAAAGGATGTGGTTGTCGTTGAAAGCGGACATCGAGAGCAGCCTCGGCGTGATACGCGCCATCGACACAGGCAAGGCGAAAGGTTACAACCGCCCGTTGTTCGTAGGCAGCATAATAAACAAGGTGGAAACTCTCGCCAACAAAGGCGACGTAGAGATGGTGAGAAAAGCCGTCGGTCTTGTAACCGAGTATAACAACATCTCGGAGAAACCGGCGGTGACCGGACGCAACAGGCTGTTCCGAATGGAAGAAAAAGCTATTTCCGTACGTTCAAGGATTGAGTCGGACTACGGGAACAGGAACAAGGAAATTCATTTTGACGGCGGAAAACTTATCCTGAACCGCGAAACTGACAGGCTCCAGATTGTGTATGACCAAATACCCGACGATGAAACGAGGAAACGGCTGAAGTCGTCCGGTTTCCGATGGTCGCCGACCAACAGGGCGTGGCAACGCCACCTGACGCAGAATTCCATACGTGCCGCAGAACGTTTGCTCGGCATAGATACGGAACTTGCAGAAGGAC
>OGGJ01000188.1_pt1 | contig 66403 bp, 55 predicted proteins | sample 1571071 | NCBI WGS metagenome assembly OGGJ01 (sample SAMEA2581954, study PRJEB24529) | metagenome | biome: Human gut stool | place: China | collected 2011
AAGAAATGAAGAATTTTATTTTTGCCATGTGTGGCTTTTTGATGATGTCTTTGGTTTCGTTGAGCGTGCAGGCATCAAGTGTGGAATCTCCCAAGTGTGAATATGTGAATCCATCGGTTAATGCCGGTTTGCCGGATATTCAGTCTATCACTTTGGAAACGGCTCCGGCTGATTGTGTTGTACTGACCATGACACCCCCCGTCTTCTTGGTTGCAAATAACCCGGCTATGATGTGTTCGATGAAAGAGGAAGCGGCTATTCAAGGGATACGAATTAATGTTCCCAAATGTCCGTTCAGATACATCTATAAATCTAAACATTGTACGCATTATAGCTATACCGCATATAGTAAACTGATTACACCATATTGAATGATAGCAGCCATGAGTAACAAGGAGTTTGTACTAAGCGTATTTGATAAGAACACCCCGTCTAATCTTGTAGTTGAAAATATACTTTCAAGAACGGGATTGGATGGTGAAGAACCTTTTGCCGAGGAAAATCGGGCAAGATTAGAGGTCGCTTGTGTAAAGCAAATTCCGTGGATGATACAAAATCCATCTTCGGTCAGCGAAAGCGGATTTTCTGTGTCTTGGTCTAATCATGTTGATAGCCTAATGAAATTGTACTCATGGCTGTGTAAGCAGTACGGCTTGAAAGACGAACTGAGTAACAAACCTAAAGTGACTTTCTTATGATATTCGCTCCACACATATTGCAGGTAAAAGTTATCACCCCGATGGATAAGGATGAGTTTGGCAGACCTATTCCCGGAACAGGTGGTGAATACTGGCAGGAGGTATGCAAGTGCCGTTGTGATGATAACACTACCAAAGAGTTTTCATCTGATAACGGCACTGTATATCGCCCTAACTACCATGTGGTATGCGAGAAGAGAATTATTGTCAAGGCTGGTGATGAAGTACGTTGCATAGATGGTGATGGCGTAAGAGGTCAAGGCGAAGTCTACACGGTAAAGAGTACAAACTACTTTAACTACTCGGAATTATGGATGTAGATTTCGATTTCTCAGATGTCGACTCCTTTTTCGATGAAGGAGAATGGGAGGTCGAAAAGAAGATGATTGATGTAGGCGATGAAGCCGTGAAGTACGCAGAGGAACATGGGGATTATCAAGACCATACACTCACTTTGAGAACGTCCAATGATTACGATGTCGATAAAGATGGTTTGACACTGAAAAACGAAGCGGAATACGCATCATTCGTAGAATCTAAAGGGTATGATGTTTTGAGTAGTGCTGCTTTATATGCGGAGAAACGATTAAAAGAAGAATTTGAAAAATGAAAAAGTATATTGGTACAAAGTTAGTTCAGGCTATACCTGCAATTCGCAAGGGTGGTAAGGTATATCTGCCCACTGATGCTATTCCAAGAACTATGGAACAAGTGGAAGAAGGATACAAGGTGGTATACGAAGACGGCTACGAGAGTTGGTCGCCTAAAGATGTGTTTGAAAAGGCATACAAGGTGGCTGAAACATTCAAAGACCGCTTACTTATCGAACGGCAGGATTTGGCTGAAAGATTTAGTAAACTGTGTGCTTTTGTAGACACTCCCAAGTTTAAAGAAGTTGTAAAAGACGAACACCAACGTGATTTGCTTCTGCAACAGCGCGATTATATGGGTGAGTATCTGAACATTCTCAACCAACGTATCGAAGCATTGGGATGATAGTAACTACCGACATAGGAAACATTCTCTATCGGGATTGCAAGGCTTTCGGAATAGACATAGTACCCAACGGGGAAACGCTGACGGGTGAATTGACCTCTGAAAGAATCGTTATCCACACGAAGAAACAACAGCCGGGAAAGTATTGGAAGAAGTCTTTCGCAGAAGTGAATCTATGTGTACCCAATTTAAGCGAGAATGAAGCCAACTCTATCCGACTGAATGAGCTTGAAAGACAAGCTATGAAGATATTAAGGAGTACAGGTTCCTATAATGGTTCTTTTTATCGCTATTCTATCTATAATATAGGAACGGAAGCGGACACTGCTTTAAAGTGTCATTATGTGAATGTTAGTGTTTTGTTTGAAGTTTTAAATGTAAAATAGTTATGGCAGAGAATAAAAAAATTGTGGTGGTAAACCTTCAGAAGCTGGAGGTTGCGCCGATCGGGGCTGGTGGTGCCGAAGGTTCTGTTTTTGAAGAAGTCCCGGTAGTTCATGAGGACACCTTCACTTATGAGGATGAAGATCCGGAGGTTAAGGATTACAAAGATGTAGCTGGAAATACCTATTATTCCTCTAAAAAGCCGGGTGCGGTTAAGATCAATGCTTCTATTGGTATGTATGATCTTGAGACTAAGGCTAAATTCCAAGGTGGTAAGTTTACGGCGGGGTCAGAGAGTAAGCCGGGCACATGGGAGCGTGCCGACCATGTAGAGAGTAAAGAGTTTACCGTCCGTGCCACAACTGAAGATGGTGTGAAAATTATTTTTCCTCGTGCCGGTGTTTCTGCTTCTGGTAAAGCGAATGAAAAAGCAATTGGCTTAGCCCTTGTTTTTACGGCGTTGAAACCAACCAAAGCCGGCGTTCCTATTGAGCGCTGGGAAGACGGGGAGGATACAACTTTGGGTGGATAAGTTAATGACGAGGGTGAGCAATCACCCTCTAATATTTAAACTATGAGTGAGGTTTCAAAAAACATATCAGAGTTACTTTCCGGTACTTATGGAAAAGCTATTGTTGTAGGGGGAACAGTATATGTAATCAAAGCTCCTTCTATCAAAGTGATAATGAGGGCTACCCAATATTTAAGTAAGGTCGATTTACCGGAAAATGGTACTGTGCGGGAATTAATGAAGGTTGCTCCTGTCAATTTGGAGAATATCGTCAAGGGACTTTCATTCTTGGTGGTTGGTGATGTCCCGAATTATCAAAAAAGAGCTGAAAGCCTCGAACGGCAGATGCTTTCAGGTTCTAAAGAAGAATTATTGCAAGCGTATTTTGTCGCTTTTGAGTTAATAACCGGACGTGATTTTTTCGTAGTCTGCCAGTTAGCGATGGAGCTGGCAAATCTGATAGTAAAACCCAAGTAGTAGGAGGCAATACCATCGTAGGAAGTATTACCTTATTCATGGAAAATTTGAACCTTTCTTACAGGGAGGTGTATGAGGATCTTCCTTATCTTCTTTTGCTCTTGATGAGTGCTGATAAACCGAGGGCTGTCTATGAGGACAAAGAGAAAACTGAAGTAAAAAAGATGTCGGGAAAGGATCTTATGAGACAAAAAAGAGGAGCATGATTCTATATTCACGACAATCTTTCCATTGTCATGTATCTATTCTCATAAAATTCTACTACTTCATTTGTCTAATGTACTTTTATCCAAAACATTGATGTATGCCCAAATTAGCGTTTCACATAGAAGCAGACTATCAAAAAGTCATTAAGTTACGGGAAGAGATAGATAAGTTAAAATCTACTATTGCCGGGATGGATAGTAATACTTCTCCGGCTACTTTCCGGGCAATGGAAGTTCAACTTGCTAAAAATACGAAAGAATTGGATTCTCTTGTCACTTCCGCAGTACGTGCAGGCAATGAAATAAACCAAGGTTTTAAAAAGAAAATATTCGATGCTTCGCAAGTTGTAAACGGATTATCAGAAAAAATTATCACTCAAAAAGCTGTTATTAAAGATGTAGAGACTGATGTAAAACGACTTGGAGAGGCCTATCGTATTGCATTGAAAAGAAATCCATTGTCCGCTAATGAGAAATTGGAAGAATACAACGCTGCACGCAAGGCCTTGGATGGAGAGAAAGCTGCTTTATTTGGATTAACGCAAGAACAGGCTAATGCACGACTATCGGTAAAAAAACTACGTGACGAGTATACTTTATATCGACAGGAGGGTATAGAGAATGTCGGTGTGACAAAGCAGATAGAACAAGCGATGTCTAATGTCGGCAAAAAATTATTGGGAGGATACTCCATTGAGGAGTTTCTGTCAAACATGGTTCGTGTTCGTGGCGAGTTTCAAGCAGCAGACACCGCTATTCAAACTTTGCTTGGAAGCAAAGAAAAGGCGGATGAACTTATGTCACAAGTCCGTGAATATGCAAAGATTTCTCCTCTTGAGTTTTCTGATGTAACCCAAGCTACGCAGATGATGTTAGGCTTTAATATCGAGGTCGAGAAAGTACCACGTTATTTACAGGCTATTGGCGATGTCTCTATGGGAGATACCCAAAGGTTTAACTCGCTTACGTTGGCTTTCTCTCAAATGTCGGCAGCAGGAAAGTTGATGGGGCAAGATCTTAATCAGATGATTAATGCCGGATTCAATCCGTTGCAAATCATGGCAGATAAGACCGGAAAATCTATTGCTGCGCTCAAAGATGAGATGTCTAAGGGGGCTATTTCCGCAGAAATGGTACAACAGGCGTTTATAGATGCTACTTCGGCAAGTGGTAAATTTTATAATATGTCCGAGAACGCTTCAAAAACTATCAACGGTCAGCTATCCATGATGCAAGATGCGATGGATTCAGTATTCAATGAATTGGGGCAGAAATCGGAGGGTGTCATAATTAAGGGTATCCAAACAACCACTTCGTTGATAGAAAACTATGAAACGATAGGTAAGGTATTGGCTGGGTTGGCTGCTACTTATGGAGTTTATCGGACTGCTTTGATAGCCAGTATTACATTAACTCGTAGTTGGGCTGTTGCCGCAAGGGTAGATGCGGCCGCAAAAGGAATCCAAACAATTATGACAAAAGCGCAGACTGTCGCTCAATTGGCTTTAAATGCGGCAATGAAAGCTAATCCTTATGTTTTACTTGCCACCATTGTAGCCAGTTTTACCGCTACTATGTGGGTTCTTCATGATAGTACAACCGCTGTCGAGAAAGCCCAAAAGCAACTTAATAAAGAACAAGAAGAAGCCGCGCACAGGAAACAGGAACTTACCTCTAAAACAGACAGTCTGATTTCAAAAATAAATAGTGAGACTGAATCTGTTTATTCGCAGGTTAAGGCATACAAAGAGCTGATAAAACTGTTTCCCGAACTTGGAAATGTGAGTCTCGAAGAGTTTAAGAATTTGCCTCAGGATCAGCAAAATAAGATGTTATCATCTGTCAATGAGAAGAGAGAAATAGACAATGCGGTTAAGGCTTATGAGGCTGATCTGAAAAGAATAGAGGACCTTAAAAAGAAAATACAAGAGACAGAATCTTCTCCGTACAATAAATCTGGTAATTCATGGATTCATGATGTAGAACGACTTAATAAGCAACTTGATACTGCTAATAATCTTGCAAAACTCCATAAGGAAGAAATAGATAAAATAAAAGAAGCCCAATGGGAGGCTAACACTCCTGTTGAAGAGAAGGTTAAGCATTATGAGGATGTGAAAAGAAAACTTATCGAGGAAAGGGATGAACTTGATAAAACTTTGACGGAATCAGAGGATATAGCTTCTGTGTGGGTGGGTGTTCCTGATATCATTAGTAGTATCAGGCTTGATGCTTTGAATAAGCAGATAGATGAGACAACAGGAAAGATCAATTCATTAACGAGGAATAGTATCTCTGTTGTACAGAATAAATCCTATTGGGAGAAGCAGAAACAGGATGCAGAAGCTGCTCGTAATGCCTTGGATGTATCAAAAAAGAACTCTGAAGATTGGAGCAAGTATACAAAACAGATACAAGAGGCGCAAACGCAAATAGACAAATATTCTGATTCGACCAAGCGCGAAAAACAAGAAAAGAAAGAGGCGGATAAGCAACTCAAACAGCAAAAAACGATTCATAACGAACTTTTATCCCTCCGTCGTCAAAACCAGCAATCCGAAATTGACCTGATGAAAGAAGGTTCCGACAAGAAGATTGCCCAAATTTATCTTGACTATGACAATGAGATCGCAGCCATACTCGCCAAGGAGAAAGAATGGAAAGACGCGCAAGGCGGCAAACTAAGCAAAGAGCAGACTGTGGAGATCCGTACCGCTTTGGTCAATTCATACGTTAAACGAGAGCAATCGACCTCCAATGTGAATAAGGAACAACTGGAGGAAGAGAAACGCGCCATGAACGAATACCTGAAAGAATATGGTTCATATTTGGAAAAGCGTCAGGCTATCACGGAGCTTTATAATGAGAAGATAGCAAAGGCCACAACGGAAGGTGAACGGCTTTCCCTTGCAGAAGGTATGAAGAAAGAGCTGGCGGACGTGGATAATGAAGCCCAAAAGAGCACCTCCATCATCACCCGGTTGTTTGATGATATGAGTAAAAAAAATATCACTTCTATTCGTGCCATTGCGGATGAAGCGGAAAAATTCTTGTCTTTTCTTGAAAGAGGGGAATATTCATCTGATAATTCATTTGGTATTACCGAAGAACAGTTTGATGTGCTTCGTAAGTCTCCGGATCAGTTGAAGGCCATCAAGGATGAAATAGCCAACGTTCGTCGTGAAGCCGACCAAATGGAAACCTCTTTTAATAAAGTTTCAAATGGCCTGAAAAAAGTATTTGCCTCTGAAAATGATGCCAGGAAGTTAAAAGAAGGTTTGGCAGAAATAGAAGAGGGTATGAATGAAATCATGCAGGCCGGACAGTTCCTCTCTGACACGTTTTCGAAGCTCGGAGATTCGTTTGGTGGTGTATTCGGTGGGATAGCTGAAGGTTTCAGTGTGGCTATGGACACTGTAAGTTCTGCAATGAACGGTGCGAAAGCCGGTTCCATGTTCGGTCCGATCGGTGCGTCTGCCGGTGCTGCCATTGGTGTCGTTACATCTTTGGCCGGTGCCATCGCCAAAATCCATGACAAGAAGAACGAAAAACGTATTCAGCGGTTGCAGGATCAGATCGACACATTGGATAAATCATACGAAAAATTGGATAAATCCATTCAGAAGGCTTATTCGAATGATGCTTCCCGATTGATCGATCAGCAGAACACACTTTTGGAACAACAGAAAGTTTTAATCCAGCAACAAATCCGTGAAGAACAGGATAAAAAGAAAACCGATAAGGATAGGATAAAGGAATGGCAAAACCAGATTGACGAGATTAATGAAGCCATAGCAGAAAACAAGGAGAAGGCTAAAGATGCCATCTTCGGGGAAGACTTGAAACCCGCCATTGACAATTTCGCAAGCGCACAAGCCGAGGCGTGGGCTGCCGGTGAGGACCGAGCAGAATCGGCGAAAGAGGCTGTTAAGAAGATGATGCGGCAGATGGTCACAGAATCCATCAAGGCTGCAACGGAATCTTCCGGTGCAATGGAGAAGATTCGTGACAAGCTGAAGGAGTTCTATGCCGACAATGTCCTTTCCGGTTGGGAACAGGATTATATCTATAATATGGCGGAAGAACTGCAAAAAGAGATTGACAGGCAGTTCGGTTGGGCTGATAGCCTGATGAAAGATGAGGTGGAAGAACCGGAGAAAGAAGAAGATATATTCGAAAATACCCTGAAAGGCGCGTATGCCAAAGCTTCCCAGGAAAGCATAAACTTGTTGGCCGGTCAGACCGGGGCCGTCCGTGCCCTGTTGGAAGACATCCGCGGCAGTATGCAACCGATCCGGGAACAAATGAAGCTGATCTATGATATGCAATCCAGAGGTTGGGAAGATGTGAAGGCCATCCGCGAACTATCAGATAAAGTGGAAAAGAATACCGATCGGATCGCCGAGAATACGAGAGAGATCAAAGAGGTTGCCGGTAAGATATCGGAAAACACTAGAGGCACGGTTGATGCCCTGGAAGGTACTATTAACGTAAAAGTAAAAATGTAACATGATGGACAAAGAGTTTTTTGAGATCGCAAACCGGTTAGGTGCCTGTAGGTTGTTGCATGGCACGGAAAACAAAGAAGAGCTTATGCGCCTTCTGCTGACACCGCAGGGTACGGAGTTCTGCACGAAGAATAATTTCCCGTCTATGGAACAATTACGAGAGTTCCGGGGCAAGAAGGCCGAAAGCATGGGAATCTATATCGAGACGGACGTGAAACTGACGAATCCGGTGAAGGTATTCTTGGCCGGTTCCAAGGCAATCCTTCATTTTGATACGATCGGCCGCTACAACGTGATCCTGATGCACGGGGCGGAAGCCGAGATCCATGCGAGTAACTATGCCGTGGTGTTCGTAAAGAACGCTGGCGGTAAGGTAATAACTCATAAAGACCATACAGCACGTGTATTATGACAATAGATGGAAAAGACGTATATACTGAATGGGGATGTAAATTATTGGAAGGTTCTTTTGATGATCTTCTGAAATACCCCAAACGTAAGGCAGTCAAATATAACAACTGGGCGGAAGCCGACGGAATCGATCCCGATCTCTCGGTTGTGGAGTTCGAACCTAAGACCGTCAAGTTGAAATTCCTCATGAAGGCAGAAACGCTTGAGCAGTTCTGGTCTGGGTATAGAAAGTTTGTTGCTGATCTGTCCGCACCGGGCTATCGGGAATTCAATCTTATTGCCGGTATGACCAACCGCTTACGATTCAATGTCGGCTCTTCTCACGAACAGCCTGTGCCATTTAATGCAGGGGAGAACGTATCTGTGTTTGAACTTTCTTTTGTCGAGGACAATCATGCCATTTATCCGGCAACTCCGGCCGGCGGTATCGGGCTTCGCGGGCAGTATGCGATTAATGGGATAGACTTTGCAGACTTCGGTATAGGATCGGACGATAACCAGGAGGACATCTTGAAATATCCTGCGGTTAAGGCGCCGTTCACTGATGGCCGTACGGTAGACCTTTCGACAATCAAAACCCAGCATAGGGAAATAAAACTGTCCCTTTGGATGTTGGCCGGCAGTGTGGAAGAGTTTCTGAATAATTATCGGGCATTCTTTAGCCAGATATCCGGTGTAGGAAATCAGGAATTATATATTAAGACATTGGATGGTATCATTCAGGTGTACTATACGGATTGCCCGTCCTTTTCTGTGGAAGTCTGGCTGGAGAACCGGATAGGGGCAAGATTCACTATTTCTGTTGTTGCTCCCGTAGTGAGTTGGATAGATGCCGGCGGTGATGTTCGTTACCGTGTGCTGAAGGATCCGGATTTGGGGTTATTGGCAGACGAGCAAGGTAGAATAATAGTTTTCAATTGATATGGCAGAAGAATTTGAAATAATCAGGGCTAATTTGCTTCCGGCAGCCGGAACAATAACCGATAATGATATGATCCTGATCATTCAGGGTGGGAGGACTAAGCGTGCTTTGCCCTCTGCAATGAAAGGTAAACAGGGCGATCCCGGCCTTAGTGCGTTTTTAGGGATAAACGATAAATACATCCTTTGGAAACAAGGAGCTAATGGTGCTTGGCAGAATCTGTTGGAAATTGAGAAAATTCGTGGGCCGAAAGGAGAGAAGCCGGTTTTTCGAAAGTTGAACGGTACGCTTCAAATGAAATACGAAGGTGAGCCGGATAGTGCATACGTGGATATTTTCGACCGTGAAGAATTGAAAATGAAGTTTTCCGATCTGACACCAGCAGAAGTGGATCAATTGAAACTGCATTTTTCTGATCTGACAGAGACTGATAAGGCCGAACTTATGAAGCCGGCAACGGATGCGGCAAAAGAGGTTCGTGAACAGATGTCCCAAATTAAGGAGGAAGCTAATACTGCTATATCGAATGTAAACACCGCAAAAGTGAGCGCAGAGGCGGCAACCAAGGCTGCAAATGATGCCGCAGCTTTAGCAAATGCCGCAGCTGGTCAAGCAACTCAATCTGCCGGAGATGCTGATGCAGCGACCAAATTGGCTGTTGCTGCCGCTGCATTGGCGGAGGAAAAAGCCGGTATAGCCAATACCGCAGCCGAGAATGCCGATACCGCAGCAGCTTCAGCCAATATGGCAAAGGAAGAAGCAGATAAAGCAACTGTTGAAGCCAATATAGCCGCAGGAAAGGCTGACACGGCAACAATAAATGCCAATACCGCAACGGATAAAGCGAATGAAGCAGCATCCTCGGCTACAACTGCCGCCGAAAATGCTGATGCGGCTGTAGAGCGTGCGGATGATACCATAGCTTCTGCCGAGACTGCTACAAAATCGGCGACGGATGCAGCTTTAGCCGCAAACACGGCAAAAGAAAATGCAGACAAGGCGGCAAATACAGCCAAAGCTGCCGCTACTCTGGCCAATGAAAAGGCAGGACTGGCGGATACGGCAGCTTTGGCTGCTAATACGGCAAAGGAAGATGCCATAGTCGCAACCGGCAAGGCCAACACAGCCGCCGACCGCGCCAATCGTGCAGCCGAAGCCGCCGAAGGAGTCATCAGTGGACTGCAACCCGACTGGAACGTTACCGATCCTGTCAATAAAAACTACATCAAGAACAAACCGGAGATCCCGACGTTGGAGGCTATCCCGGACGAAAATACATTGAGCTATGTCAATACCGACGGTACAACCATCAACTTTCGTATCGGCGATGAAGTACGTGTAGCGGAAGAAGGAGAATATGTGTTCTACCGGCTTTATGATCTTGCCGGGGGAAAAGCTTCGTGGAAGGAATCCGGCAGCGGTACAGCCTTGCCCGGTAATGTTTATCTGACAGGAGCCAATTATTACAACGAATCAGTACGAACGATAAAACAAGGATATTTAAGCAATGAGTAAGAAAGGTGCATTTATTTATCAACAGATCGAACTGACGACGGCTGAATGGGCCGATAACGTAACCGTCTACCCTGCATCAGTCTGGTTATTTGAACGTTTGGAAAACGGTAAATTCAACATGAAGCTGGCTGATGGCGTTCATACGTTTGCCCAGTTGCCGACCGTCATGCAGGAGGTGAAGGTCACAGTTAAAACGAATGATGCCACGACCTATATCCTGACGATCACGACGGCTGAAGGTAAGTTCGACACCCCGAACCTTCGGGGAAACAATGCTCCGGTTCCTTCGATCGATCCGGAAACCAAGCATTGGAAAATAGGCGAAGAGGATACGGGTGTGGTAGCCGAAGGACAGGACGGGGAAAGCTACGACGACACGGAAATCAGGAACGCGCTGACAGCCTTGCAGCAGCAAGTCAACACGCTCGTTTCGGGTGACGCATCGAGTGCCATCGAGTCATTTAACGAGATCATCGCTTTCCTTGCCAACGTAGAGGACACACAGACGTTGCAAGGGATCATCGCCGGGCTGAACCAGAGCATCACAAACGTTCAGCAGGCGATTCCGACAAGGCTATCCCAGTTACAGAATGACGACCATACGGTCAAGGACGCTGCTTATGTCCATACCGACAATAATTACAGCAATGAAGAGAAAACGAAGGTATCGGACTCTTTGAGGCTGAAAGAGTATGTCGATGTCGGTACCTTAAAGTCGCTTCCTTCATCACCGTATAACTTGCGTTTTACCTATTCGAGTACATCTGTGCAGGCGATCAACTTTGCGAATATAGGAAGCGTTCCTGAGATGCAGGAATTTTATCTGTCCATTAAGAACAACACCGGATCAACGATTAACCAACCGATCCCGAACGGCTCGGGCTGGCAATCGGAGGAAACAAGCGTTGAACTGCCAGCTGGTAAAGCCACAGGGGTATCGCTGAAAAAAGAACATGGGATAATTGTCGTGAGAGTATAATGAAAGGAGGTGAGAGATGAAGAGAAGGGTGATGATAGGAAAGAGAGAATTGGTAGAAGTTGTGGAAGAGTTAAAATCATCCGGTACATGGATGGTGCCAGCTGGTTGTAAATTTGTTGATGTATTCATTGTTGGTGGCGGTGGCTCTGGTGCATATCTTGATGTGCCTGTTACTCCAGAAAGTGTTGTTAGCTATTCAATAGGGAAAGGGGGAGATCGTGTAGTTTCGATGTCTGCTTACGATGATCAGAAGAATGGTCTTCCAGGGTCAGAGTCCTGGTTTAAATCTAATTCAATAAAAGCTCTTGGCGGAAATGGAGGTCGATATTCCGGAAGAGGGGGCGATGGGGGATCAGGTGGTGGTAGTGGAAGACCTGCAGAAAAGACGGCAGGATATATTGGTGGAAGTGATGGTTCTAATGGAGCAGGTGATATGCCTGGAATCGGTCAAGGGAGTACTACCAGATGTCCGTTCAATAATAAATTGTACGCCGGAGGTGGTGGAGGTGGTGGAGAATATAGTTCCGGATCAGCACCAGGTGGCGGTGGTATCGGTTATGTCGGAGATATTTCGAGAAGACCTACTAATGGAGAACCCAATACGGGCTCAGGAGGAGGTTCTTTTTATATAAGTGGTTCCAATGTCTCAGGAGGATGCTATTCTGGCGCAGGCGGTTCCGGTATCATAATACTTCGTTACATGAAATATAAATAAGACAATATGCTGTATATTCAAAAAAACATTCAGTTTTTGGAATTGGAACAAGAATTGCCTGATTCCTATCTTGTTGGCGACAATATCGAAATTTACGAAGATGGCGCTTATCTCCTGCTTAGTGAAGAGCAGGAACAGTATCATAACGACTATCCGGAGGCATCACCGCTCGAGTGTTGGTATATGGCACTGACACCAGAACCACAGCCGACACCGGAAGAACTGCTCTGGCGTGCCCGTGATGCCAAACGGCAGGAAATCTACGACAAAGACATCCATCATTATTATATTGATGAACAGGACGCATATGTCTCGAACACCCTGCAAGTGAAGGATAAGTGTGGCCGGCAGGAAGAAGTCGAAGTAGGCGGTCATCTTTACGCCTCGAATATCTTAACGGTTGCTCTTGACGAAATAGCGGACTATTCGGAGCAATGCGGCAAGGTGACAGACGGCTTGCTATCCCGTATCGATGCCGCCCAAACAGCCGAGGAGGTCGAAGCTATCGTGGTGGAAGGCTATCCTGAAATGATCCATACAACAACGGCAGCCTTGCAAACTAAAGCAGATAAGGCAATCGCTAAATCCCCGGAAGCGCAGGCAGTGACCTTTGCCCGTGCGATGATGAACAGCGTGTCTCTCACAGCCAGCCAAGCGTTGGAGATGCAGGTCTTATTCCCCATTTGGGGTGAGAAAGATGCAGAGTTTGGCAAGGAAGTTGAAATAGGCTTCCGGCTTCGAGTAGTGGAAGGAGAAAGCGACACTTTGTTTGAAGTGATACAAAAGCACAAGCTGCAAGCCGATTGGAAACCGGGCATAGAAACTGCTTCACTGTATAAGATCGTTGAAGATGAGCACGCAGGCACGCTTGATGATCCTATTCCATACGTGCAGGGTATGGCATTCGAGAAAGACAAATATTATGAACAATACGGTGTGATCTATCTCTGCATTCTGACAACCGTTACAGGTTATCCGAACGACTTGAAAGACTTGCCCACAATTGTACAGGAGGTAAAGCAATGAAACAGGTTATGTTATTAAAAGTTAAACGGGGGGGGGGTAAAATACTCTCTAAATAAAGAAGTTACGACCTCTTATCGTAAGAAAGGAGGGCGTAGATGAGACGGTCGATGATGGGACGGAAGAAAGTAGACAAGAATACTTTGCTGTTGCTACATTTTGATGGATCATTGAAAGATGAAGCCTCAGGCAAGCCTTATGTTGGTAGTAATATGTCCTATGTAGTGGGAAAATTCAAGAATTGCGTTTCGTTTTCAGGAAACGGGTATGTAAAGATAAGTGGAACGAATGCCATAAACGAGTCCCTATATCCAAACTATACCGTCGATTTTTGGATTAAACTGAAAAGTGGTGTGAAAAACGGTATAATGTCAAAAGGCGATGGTGGTGGAAGTTACAGCTTTGATATAATGGAGGAATCTGACGGACGCATTTTCTTTGGATTGCAGTATGGTGGAACCCGAGGGGATGCAATATGCTATTTTACGATGCCACGGGATCAGTGGGTTCATCTTGCGATCGTCAGGTCACAATCTCGATATTGGAAAGTGTATGTAAATGGAGTGTATGCGTCTGGTTTCACATCAACGATGGTTTCAGGGTACTATAGTTCTTTAATGATCGGAAAATATCGGGATTATGGATTGTATCTGAACGGTATGATTGACGAGTTTCGCATCAGTAATATTGCCCGTTGGACATCAAACTTCACTCCGCCTGCAAGGCCGTATTAATAAATTAGTGACACTGTCTTTGGGCTGTCACAGCAGAAAGACAGCAAATGTATATTCAGAAAAAATTATTGATAATCGCCAACCCCAGGTTGGGTATTTTCTTTTAAAACAAATGGAGATATAAAATGTTCGGTGGCGAAAGAATAATAAAACAGCCTCCAGGCTATCACAGATTGGAGGCTGTAAAAAAAGAAAATTAGGGGGACCGAGGGTCTCCGGAAACAAAGTTAAACAATAAAGTTTGAAAATCATGTTATTATTAATTATTTCTTTTTTGGTTATCGCAGTTTATATGGCAGCAGTTTGTATAAAGGCAAAAGGTGTACCGTACTCAATTAGTGCGACGTATTATACTCTTGATCATAAATTGATCTTTGGAGCAAGCATGGCACTGACGGCTATGTTCCTATTCCCGGTCATTTGGGAAATGAGTACAACCTTTACTATGCGGTTGCTGGCGATCGCAGCCTGTATCGGTTTGATTGGTGTCGGTTTGGCTCCTGATTTCAAAGACACTTGGATAAACCGCATTCATTGTGGATCGGCGGCATTGACGTTGCTTTCTTCTCAGCTATGGGTTGGCTGCACGTCTTTCTGGTGGGTTCTTATTCCGGTGTGGCTGGCTTTTATCGTTTACACGGTAATAGGCATGAGTAAACGGTTGAGTGGTAATATATGGCAGGACTTTGTATCAACGAAGCCGATGTTCTGGTGTGAGATTGCAGCGTTGTCTACGACTTTTGGCGCGTGTGGACTTGCGCTTTAGAAATCTACCATAAACAGAACATCTACCTTATATATTAAAACACGACAACCGGTAAAATGTCATATATCCGGTTGCCGTGTTTTTTATTGCCTAAAAATAAGTAGGTTATTTAGCAGTATGGAAATAAAGCGCGGAAATACGGTAGTTTGTGACGTTTATCTGAAGGATAATAGTTATACGGTCGAAGAGATTATGGGTGAGGACACTCTTACCCTGAATTTTCTTTCCCGAAATGTGGTAAACCTTCAAATCAACGACTATATAGACTTTGAAGGGACAAAATACAAGATCCGGCATAATGAGAAGGTGACGAAAAAGGAGACATCTCTTGGTTGGGAATATACCGTTCAGTTCTATTCAAGTCGGTACGACCTTTTGGATGCAGAGTTTTTCCTTCATGGTACACCGGAGCGGAAAAAGAACTTCGACTATTACACCGGTACCGCCCGTGACTGGCTAACCCTATTTGTCAAAAACATGAACCGTACAGGATCAGATTGGGTGGCCGGATCCTGTATCGAATCCCGGATGGTTACCCTTTCTTTCAAAGATAAGAAAGTCGGGACGGTACTTGACGAACTCATTAAAGAATTGAATACGGAATACTGGATATCCGGCCAGACAATAAATATCGGCAGGAGGGAGTATTCAAGCAACGGCCTTGTCTTGGCACAGGGCGAAGGAATGGGTTTTACCGAACTGGAAGTGTCTGCTGTTGATGATACGCCACCTGTGACGGTTTTTTATCCATACGGTTCAGATAAGAATCTCGGTCCCGATTATGGTGCTGATTATCTTCTTCTGCCTGATGGTCTGCTTTCTATCGAAAAGAATGTAGAGAAGTACGGCCGGATAGAAAAGTCCATGCAATTCGACCATATCTTTCCGAAAGGAGAGTTTGCCGTAACAGAAAAGATCGACGATTACACTCTGAGAGCTGCCGATATGGATTTCAATCTTACCGATTGCCTGTTGGACGGGGTGGAAGTGATCGTTACATTCCAGGATGGCGGCTTGGCTGGCTATGACCTTGCAATCGTTGAAGACAGTTGGGACAATGACTTGAAACAGTTCAAACTAAAGCAGAATGACCAGGAAAACGCCTTGAAAGTCCCCGGTGACATTAATTTTTCTGTCGGTGACAAGTTTATCCTTACCGGCCTGAAAATGCCGCAAAGCTACAGGGATAACGCTTCATTACAGCTACAGGAAGAGGCGCAAGCATGGTTGGATGGCAAGTGCGAGAAACGCATCCAGTTACGAGGAAAATGTGATGAAATTGTTTTTCGTTTGCAAAACATCTTTATCGCCTGTGGCCAGATGGTTGGCGTATATTCCGAACAGTTAGATATCGATCGAGAGATTCGTGTTACCAAAATAAAAAGGTATATCGAGAAAGACGGTACACCTTCATACCGGTATGAACTTACCTTGTCCGATTTCCTTGAATCGAATGGTTTTAAGGATCTGGTGGATGATGTGAATAAAGTGCCGGAAGAGATTGAGGATGCGGTTAAGCCGGTTCGGGAACATACGAAACGTTCATGGCGGGACGTGATGGAAACTTTGGGCATGATGTTTGACCCGGAAGGGGATTATTTTACCGAACTTATCAAGCCGTTGGCCGTGCATACGGCGCAACTTATCGTCGGTACCAATTCCCAGCAGATGGAGCTTATAGGAATGAAGTTTATTCCGAATGCGGACAATGATGCCAACTATTTCAAGAATACGACAGGAAAGTTAGTACACTTTACCGTTAGCGAGGAAATCCGTGAATGGGCTATTCCGGCGGCTTCTTTCCGGCTGAATAATTCGCTTGCCTATTATGTTTATGCCAAATGTCCAAAAGAAGGAACAAATGGCTCAATATATGTCAGTGAACGGCAGATAAAGTTAGAGGATGAAACAGGGTTCTATCATTTCTGGGTAGGGGTGCTCAATACTCCGGAGGATGGCGTACGCTCTTGGCTTCCGAATTATGGATACACTGAGATTGCCGGCCAGACGATCACGACAGGATTGATAAAGGACAAGTTAGCCCGATTGGTGATTGATCTGGTGAATGGGACTATAACCGGACCTGTGATATTCAAATCCGGAACATCCGGTTATAATAACATTTCCGACCGTCCTAACCTTCAACCGTTGTATGATGGGGTAAATGATGCCCTGACGGATGCAGAGAATGCGTCAAATGTAGCCAACAACGCCCAATTGACTGCAAATAACAAGGCAAGGGTATTTTATCAAACGACGGATCCAACATCGGGTATGCGGACAAATGACTTATGGGTGAATGGGGAGAATATCTATAGATATAGCGGTTCTAAATGGGTTCTTGCCTCAAAATATGACAATACAATAACGAAGATCAATGGCGGACTCATAACTACGGGTGCGATCGCTTTTGGAAGCACAGGTGGAATGTCGGCGTCTGGTACAATCCGTATTTGGTCGGGAGGAACAGCCGGGGCGAAAGGGCAACCACCCACTGATCCGACATTCCGGGTAGAAAGCAACGGAAATGTGGAAAGTAGAGGAAGTATCTATATTGCAAATTCAAATGGAGAAAAACTTGCCGGACTCTCCGGAGGTGGAACAGCCGGAAACTCTGTTCGGATCTGGGCCGGAAATGCAACACCTGCAAATGCTCCGTTTAAAGTTTATCAAAATGGGGATGCCTACATCGGAGGACTTAGGATGGAGTCTGGAGGACTATTCTCGGATAACCGCTATTCCGGTGAATCGTCTTCTAAATTTTTCCTTTATTCATCAGGAAGTAATGCGTTTTTGGGATTTTCATCTTCCGGTAAATGGGCCGGCCTTGGTCTAAATACCTTGCCGTCTACGCTTGGGGGAACAAGTGCTTTGATGCGCCTTGAGTATACAACTAATCACAACGATATAAATTATGGGGCTGTGATAGATGTTCATGGTGGACGGCGCAACTATGCGTTATACTGCATTGGAGGTTTAAAGGTCAACGGATCGATCTCGACTGCCCGTTATGCACCCTCGTCGGACAAGAGTGATACAATCGTCCTGAACATCGGTTATCGGGACACGTTCGTCTTCAGTACCAGTACGTATCTTAGCGTCTATCTCCCTTCCCGGTCGACGATCACAAAGAAAATGGGGGAAGTCCACCCAGAATACGGAGATTCGTGGAGCGAAGTCGGTTTCAATTCCGTGATTTTTGTGCATGTGATCGTGGCGAAGTTCTCTTCCGAAGGTATCAGAATAGAACCAGAAAACTCTGATACACCATTGTTGGACAATAACGGCAACAGCATGACACTTGACATGAATAAGGGTGACTGTGCAACGTTCGCTTATTTTAACCAGGGATGGTATCTATTCAATAGACATTATTAATTACAATGCAAACAATCATAAAAACATACAATATGGAACTGACATTAAAAGACAGAGTATTAATACTCAACACCGTGTTACCACAGTTTGACACGAGAAAAAACATGGAACTGAAAGTATCGATAGACAGTAAGATAGCGATCTCGGAGGTTGATCAGAAGCGTATCGTTATCAAAGATATGGGAAGCGGGCAAATCAATATAGGGTTTACCGATGCAGCGGCCATAACGGAAACAACAGATATCGTTTTGACAGACGAAGAACTTCAATACCTCAAACAACGTGTTGACTTCATAGATCGCAACGGCATGTTCTCTGAGTTCACGATGCCGACGTATGTCAAAATTTTGGATGAACCGCTAAAAGAGGAGCAACCAGGCGAATAATATAAAAATCCGCCTCCCATCTATCACAGACCGGAGGCGGAGAAATAACAAACACTGCCTTATGGCAATGAAAAAAACTCGTAACAAAGATGATCAAATAAAACAGAAGGAGGTGTAAAGTGAATGTAGAATTAACCGATATACTAACAATAATCGGGACGTTAGGAGGATTCGAGGCGATAAAATGGGGGATTAGCTTCTATACGAACCGGAAGACAAACGCCCGTATCGAGGATGCCCATGCCGATGTGGAAGAGTTCAAGGCTTTACGTGAGTATAACGAGTTCCTGCAAAAACAGCTATCAGAAAAAGAAGAACGCTTTGTAGAACAAACCGGAAGGCTTCGACAGGTACAGGATGAGCTTTTTACTTTGAAAGAGAGCTATTCGGATGTCAAGCTTGAACTTGCACTGAAGAGATGTGAGAGAAAGAAGTGCGGTGATCGTGAACCGCAGAATGGGTATTAATAATAGGAGGATAAAAATGAAAAAGAATAATTTGCCAAGAGGTTTAAGAAATAACAACCCCGGAAATATCCGAATAAACGACGATTTGTTTCAAGGCGAAGTAAGACCGAGCCGTGACAAGTCATTCAAACAATTTGAAACAATGGCGTATGGGTATCGGGCTATCTTCAAGATACTTCGGAACTACTTGTGCATATACAAGCTGGATACCATCCGAAAGATGGTCGGGCGTTGGGCACCGCCGGGGGACAACAACCATACGGAAGCCTACATCAAGGCGGTATCCGGTTACGCCGGGATACCGGCCGATGATCCGATCAACCCGTATGACCGTGAGCCGATGATTCGTATTGTAGCCGGAATGAGTAAGGTTGAGAATGGGGTAGAAGCTGATATGTCTGACGTTATAACAGGATGGAGCCTGCTATGAAACCCTGGCATATCATATTGATTCTGATCCTCTGTTTTCTATGCTTCCTGACTGGTCGTCACACGAAGAAAGCAGAGGTTGGTTTTATATGCAAAACCGATACATTCATCCGTGTCGACACGATAAGAGATAGTATCCCTTATCCGGTTTATGAAACAGTAATCCAGACGGTACCGGAACTGTTTCCCGTCTACATCACACTTGGTGGCGATACGATACGAGAACCTGTGTATATCCCCGTTCCCATAACACAGAAGGAATACCGGACAGAAGATTACCGGTTGTCCATATCCGGTTACAAACCCAATCTTGATTACATCGAGATCTATCGAAAAACGGAACAGATTACAAAGGTTGTAGATCGTAGGTTTGGTATCGGTATTACAGCCGGGTATGGTATCGGGAGAAATGGACTGTCGCCGTATGTCGGGATAGGTGGGTTCTATAGGATTTGGTAGTTTCTTTTTGTTTTATAGATTTAATGTTAATAGTGTAGTGGCCGCTCTGCCTGTGATGGTGGGGCGGTTTTGTTTTGTATAGATATGAAGCTATTCACGCAACTTACTTTTGGGTTTATTTGTTATACTATTGAAAGTCTACCTGAATATGCCAGAAATAAGAATTGCTGCAAAAAGTATAGATTTTATATTACTTTAGTAACGCATTCTTGCACATTTCTAATTTATTTGTGTAGATTTGCAACGTAAAATTTAATAAAAACGGAGGTATTATGTGTATATTCAAAGAAATCGGCAAGTTCGTTAAAAACGGCGCCTCTGTTTTCAATGAAGCTTCGAAAGGAAGTTACAGCCGTCAATCAGAAGCCATTCGCTCTATTGAAAAAGAGTTATTTTCAAAAGATGATGGTTCGTTCGTTGATGACAAGCGTAATCTTGCCAAGGACAGGGAGAATGTAAATCGTGACATTCGAAACTCTTACAACAAATTGCAGTTACATAATGGGTAAGCAAGAATTAAAAAGAAAAGAAACGGCTGTCGTCAGCCCCAATGGTGAAGGTAAGCAGTATGAACAAACATTGACGGTGGATGATACTTGCTTACCTTCTGCAGAAGAACTAACCGCTTATCAGGCGATTGATCCCAACATTGTTACATTCTTAATGGATGTATCAAAGAAAGAGCAAGAACATCGTCATAAAATGGAAAGAGATAAATTACGTGTTGTTGATAAAAATGAGCGTCGTGTTTTTCGGGTAAATTGGTGGGGAATGTTCTTTGCTTTTCTTTCTATTGTTGTGTTAGTCGGGTTAAGTGGTTATGCACTGTATCTAGACAAGCCTTGGTTTGCAGGAATATTGGGAGCAGGAACATTTGTGTCAATCGTTTCCATTTTCGTTAAAAACGACAAAACCGATTCTACAAAAAAGTAATTACTTAAAAATACAGCCGGCTTAATAAAAGCTGGCTTTTCTTTTGCCATTACAAAAACTTTCCTTATATTTGCTATGAGATAAGAAACTGAAAGGATCTGAGGGCATGCGGTGATTTTTAGAAAAGATATACCAATTGGTACAAAGAGCCTACAGAGTACGGGAATGCCCTCCCGGAAATGTGGGCTTTGTTGTTTATGGAACATACGGATTTGGAATTGATGGACTTAATGTTGAAGTATCTATACGAAGAAGTTAAGCCACAGTTTGTGAAATATTTGAGTTACATGTTTACTAACATATGATCCTACGGATAATGGATCAGTATATCACGTACATTTACAAACGAAAAACGTATTTTTCATAGTTAAGGTCGGGCGTCCAGATAGTGATATTCAGACGCTCTTCCTTTTTAAAACAGCAGTTTCCCATCCTTCTTCTCCATCACCGCATTGAAAACACTTTTATAGGTTTCATATAAATCTTTCCTATTTTCTGGTCCTGGCCAATCAGTGAAAGACTCTCCTGCAAAGAATTTCCAAGCAAAGATCCGTTTGGCTTTTTCGGATAAGCTTAATTGATCGATCTGATTTATTTTAGGCCATCCCATTTAAACAAGGATAACAACTTCCTGTTGGCTTCCCAAAGCACACTGTAGTCCCGTTCGATATACACACGAGCCAGCTTTAAAGTTGAATCGGAGTGGTTTAGCATTTCATCAACTCTGGCAATATCAATTCCAGCCTTATTTGCTGCTAACGTTGCCATCGTATGGCGGGCATAATAATAATTCAGATCTGGAACCTCTATTATTTTTCCTATCTCATCTAATCCTTTATTTATTGATTTATTGAAATTCTCTGAACTTCTATACCACTTATGAAAAATAAAGACTTTCTCTCCAGATGGGTCGGAGTATTTCTCAAACAGGCTTTTTATTTCCGGTTCAATCCTGACCTTCATTTCTGCCTTATCTTCACGCCTTGTGCGTGTCTTAGTCCTTTGATAGGTAATAATTTCGTTTTCGGCGGTAGGAGCATTATAGAAATCAGCACTATTCATGCCCATCATCGCAAATGATAAGATAAATAGGTCTTTCGCTAAATTGAAAACAGGCTGACCTCCATTGCGAGCATTTTGTTTATACGGAAGATCTATTATTTGCTGCACTTGGTCTATAGACAATGTTCGATGCTCACTTTTGGGAACTGGTGCGATTGTGTATTTTGAGAACGGGGAAAATGGGATGCGTATGATTCCTCTGTCCTCGTCGTTATATTCATTTTTAGCGAGGTTGTGTAGTGTTTTGATTTGTGATGTGTAAAGAGATATGCTCCGTTTACCTTTAGGCTTATCAGTAGGTTTTGATCCACCATCGCGACGCCCCTTAAAAGAAGGTTCGTTTTTCAGAAACTTCTCAAACGCCCTCATAAAAGATGCTGTAATAAGGTTTATGTCGAGTTCTTCTTTTCCGATAAACCTGACAAGCGCATTTATGGCTATCCGATAGTTCTTTGCCGTACCCAACCTTCCATCTTGCTCAAGATCATCCGCTATTTTTCGTCCATAGGAAATGAAATTCAGACTGAAATTCTTTTCCTCTGTAGTCAAGTACTCCACAATTCGATCAACATCCCAGTGTTCTGCTTCAACACCTGCGGATGTCAATTTTTTCTTAAATCCTAATATCATCTCTTCCATTAGGTCGATTACGGCTTGATTCTTGATCTTGATTTTTTCTTTTCCGTTGTCTTTCTTTTTTATAATATCTGAAGCTGATACATTGTGGCTGGTCTTGATGTATTTGGACTTGCCTTTCTGTGTTATACGGATTTTTACGTTATATGTACCATCTTCTTTCCGTTGATGCGGGAGTACCAAAAATTTGAATGTAGCCATAATCGTGCGCTGTAAAACATTTGTAAAAAAAATAGTACACAAAAGTACGTCAAAAAGATATTTTATATGTACGTGTTTGGATTATTTAATTAGCTGAAAGAATTTAATTGTATAATTAAATGACTGACTATTAGTAGATTATTGATGTTTTGTTCGCGTGAAAATACGGTGTGTTAGCTAATAATTGAACAATAACTTTTACTTTTCATTGTTGTGTATATTCTGTCTTATGCCCACAAAAGTATAAAAAAATGAATAGACAATGTCATGGCTCCGCTTATTTTTCACTTGATAAAAAAGGACCTGTTTCGTCGAAGTTTGGATACTTTTTCTGAAACAGGTCCTATGGAATAGGTAAAAGGTCCGGTTTAGAAGGTTTTTGGCTTTTATGGATAAAAAATGTTTTCTTATTCTCTACCGCCGCCTAAAGCTTGATAAAGGTTGATCACGCTTTGTATCTCGGTGAACCGATTAGCTGTTTGTGACAGCTGTGCACTCAACAAGGATTGGCGGGCGGTCAGCACTTCCAGATAGGTCGTTGTACCATGTTCCATCAGCAACGAGGTGCTTTCCAATGCTTTTTCCAAGGATTGGATTTGCTTTTCGAACAAGAGGGTCTTGGCCTTGCTTGTCTGGCAGGCGACCAAAGCGTCGTTGACTTCGCTGCCGGCATTCAGCAAGGCTTGCTGGAAAGACAGGCTTGCTTCTTCCTGTTGTGCTTTGGCGATGCGGTATTGGGCCATGATCTGTCCTTTATTGAACAACGGTTGTGTGAGTGAGCCGACTGCCGAAGCCAGGAATTTGCCTGGATTGACGATCATACTCCCTGCCGAGTTGGTCCATCCGGCACTTCCACTCAGTACGATGGAAGGATAGAAAGCGGCACGAGCCTGGTTGGTCGCGTAAAATGCTTGTTCCAGCGAACGTTCGGCAGCACGTACATCGGGACGGTTCGATAACATTTGCATCGGTACGCCAACTGCTACGTCTTCCGGGAGCTGCTGGTCGGCCAGCTTTCCACGTTCGTAGCGGCGCGGTGTCTCAGCGAGCAATAGGGCGAGACTATTTTCGACTTGGTTGATCTGCTCTTTCAAGTCAAGAATGGAAGTCTGTACGCTGTAGTAAGCCGCTTCCATTTGGGAAGTGGCAGCCTCGTTAGCTAATCCGGCATCCATCAATGCACGGGTAGAAGCCACCGTCTCTTTCCAGGCTTCTTCTGTCTGTTGCGAAATGGCTAACTGTTCATCTAACATCAACAATGTATAGTATACGTTGGCGATCCCGGCGATCAACTGGGTACGCACAGCCTGCTGGTAGTCCTTGCTTTGGGCATACAGTGCTTTGGCCTGTTGCTTGGCATTGCGCAGACGTCCAAAGATGTCCAATTCCCAACTGGCTGTGACTGGCAGCGTGTATGTCTTTGTCGCTTTCCCACCGTCGAAACTGCTGATCGTTCCTTGCGGGGAAAGTGCGAACGAAGGAAGAAAAGCAAGTTTTGCCGACATTAACGCCGCTTCCGCTTCCTCGATCTGCAATTGGGCGGACCGGAGGTCGGTGTTGTTTTGTAACCCTTGTTCGATAAGAGCCTGTAACTGCGGGTCCGTAAAAAGTTCCCGCCAGTTCACATTACCGAAGTTGGTCGTATCATCGACTGCCACCTCTTCTCCGTACAGGTTGTCCGGAGTCGTCTCGGCCGGTTGATATTTGGTGTATATGCCGCAACTGCTCAACAGGGCGGTTGCGGTTGTTAATACGATTATTTTCTTCATACCTTATTTATTTTCATTGTTTAAACCCTCACGTTCGGTTTGGCTCTTTTGCTTTTCCAACGCAACTTGCATATCGGTTTCAACTTCCATCGGCGGACGGATTTTTTCTTGCATGTATTCGAAAATGATGTAGAATACCGGTACGACGAACAGTAATGCCAATGTCCCGACTGCCATACCGCCGACAACACCTGTTCCTAATGAACTGTTACCGTTGGCTCCGGCTCCGGATGCGAACATAAGCGGAAGCATACCGAAGATCATCGTAAGTACGGTCATCAAAATCGGACGCAAACGGGCTTGTGCGGCCGAATAAGCCGATTCGACGATCCCCATCCCTTTACGGCGGCGTTCGATGGCGAACTCAGTAATCAAAATCGCCGTCTTGGCCAAAAGTCCGATCAACATGATTACACCGGTCTGCAAGTAGATGTTATTTTCCAATCCAAACAGTTTGGCAAACAGGAACGAGCCCATCAAACCGAACGGAACAGACAGGATAACGGCCCAGGGCACAAGAAAACTTTCGTACAGACAAGCCAGGATCAAGTAGATAAGCAAGATACAGACCGCATAGATAAAGAGTGTCTGCGAGCCTCCCGTATTAGCCTCTTCACGTGCCATACCTCCATACTCGTATCCGTATCCTGTCGGTAGCATCTGGGCTGCCACTTCCTCGATGGCCTGTTGCACTTCACCCGTGGAATATCCCGGTGCCGGGTTCACATTGACCGTGATACAGCTAAAGAGGTTGAAACGGTTGGCCACTTCAGGTCCGAGTACCCGTTTCAGGGTTACGAACTGACTGATCGGAGCCATTTCCGTTCCGTTGCGAACGAACATATTGTTCAGAGCTTGTTCGTCAAGACGGTATTCTGGTGAGGCTTGTGACATCACACGATATACTTTTCCGAATTGGTTGTAGTTGGAAACGTATGCGCCACCACAATAACTACCCAATACGTCGAGAACCGTCGAAGGTGAAATGCCGGCCCGTTTACATTTGGCTGCGTCCACATCAACCGATATCTGTGGGAAGTTCATGGCATAAGAAGTGTAAGCCATCGCTACTTCTGGACGCTGGTTCAAAGCCCCGATATACTGCATGGCATTGCCATAGAAGGTGCTCATATCTCCACCTGTACGGTCCTGCAAGTTCAACTCGATAGAGTTACCCAGACCATAGCCTGGAATCATACCTGGCTGGAAGCAGAATATCTGTGCCTCTTTGATTTGGGCGAATTGTGCGTTCAGACGTGCGACCACCGCATCGGAAACATGTTCGGCACCTTTTCTTTCATCCCAGTTTTTCAAACGGATGATTGCCATACCGTAGGAGGTACCCTGACCTGCCAGGAAACCGTAACCGGCTACACGGGAGTAATGTTCTACTTCCGGCGTGTTTTTCAGGATGTCCTCAACCTTGTCCAGTACCCTGCCTGTTTCTTCCAGCGTACTACCCGGGGCAATGGCTACATTCGCCATGATGGTTCCCTGGTCTTCTTGCGGGACAAGACCTGTTTTGGTATTGCTGATAAGCCAGCCCAACAGAATAACGGATGCGATCAGTCCGACCCATACCATCCAACGGTGATGGATGAAAAACATGACGCCTTTCTTGTATTTGCCCAATACGGCATTGAAAGAGGCATTGTAGGCTGCGCGTACACGACCGTTAATACTTTTGGCACTCTTGTTCCCATCGCTCGGACGCATCATCATGGCACACAAAGCAGGGCAGAGTGTCAATGCACAGATCATGGAAAGACCTACGGAGGTCGCCATTGTCACACCGAATTGTGTGTAGAAAATACCGGAAGTACCGCCCATGAAAGTTACGGGTACAAACACGGCCATGAACACGCAAGTACAAGAGATAACGGCCATTGTTACGTCACCCATCGCATCTTTCGTTGCCTGGTAAGACGAGGTGTAGCCCGAATCGAATTTCGCCTGTACGGCTTCCACCACCACGATCGCGTCGTCCACCACCGTACCGATGGCAAGCACCAGGGCAAACAGGGTTAGGATATTGATCGTGAATCCGGCAGCTGTCAAGCAAGCGAATGTACCAATCAGTGAAACGATGATCGAGATAGACGGGATCAGCGTACTCTTGAAGTCCTGAAGGAAGAAATACACAACAAGGATTACGAGGATGATCGCCACGATCAACGTTTCAACCACATTATATATTGAGGCGAAGAGGAAGTCGTTGGAGCTCATCATCGTGATGAATTCCGTTCCTGTAGGCAATTCCTCTTTCATCTTTTCCAATTCGGCGGCAATACGTTCGTTTACTTCCGTTGCATTGGAGCCGGCTACCTGGTAGATCATGAATGTCACGGCCGGTTTGCCGTCCATCTGGCTGTCGAAACCGTAACTCAATGTTCCCAACTCGACTTTGGCGACATCTTTCAGGCGTAAGACGGAACCGTCTTCTTGAGCCCGGACGACAATGTTCTGGAATTCCTCTACGCTTTTCAGACGTCCACGATATTTCATGGTGTACTGGAACACGTTTTTCGAATTTTCTCCTAACGAACCGGTCGGAGCCTCGATGTTCTGTTCGCCTAATACGGATGTCACGTCCGAAGGAACCAATCCGTATTGGGCCATTCGTTCGGGATTCAACCAGATACGCATACTATAGGTATCGCCCAACTCCATTACGTCGCCAACACCTTCAATACGTTTGATACGTGGGATGACATTGATGTCGAGGTAGTTTCCGAGGAATGTTTTGTCATATCGCCCATCGGAGCTGACAAGTGCGTCGATCTGCAAGAAACTGGTCTGTCGTTTCTGGGTACTGACACCGATACGAGTTACTTCGGCGGGCAATAGGCCCTGTGCTTTCGTTACACGGTTTTGTACGTTGACAGCAGCCATGTCGGGGTCTGTCCCTTGCTTGAAATATACCTCGATAGTCGCCGAACCGGCATTGGTGGAAGTGGAAGTCATGTACATCATGTTTTCCACACCGTTGATACTTTCTTCCAGCGGCATGATGACGCTGTTCATCACCGCATCGGCATCTGCTCCTGTATAAGTGGCCGATACGTGAACCGTAGGCGGCGCAATGTCAGGATATTGCTCGACCGGCAAGGTAAAGAGCGAAATTAGTCCGATCGCCAAAATAAGAATGGAGATGGAGATGGCCATAACAGGCCGTTTGATAAATATATTTCCTTTCATACTTCGATCCTTTATTTAACTTGCGTTCCTTCACGTACTAACCCGGCTCCTTCGGATACGATCTCTTCGCCCACCTTCAATCCGTCGAGTACGATGTATTCGCGACCGTCGTTGATTTCAGCCACGGTAATCAATGTGGAAACAGCCTTGCCGTCCACTACTTTATAGACAAGCGTCTTGTCCTGCAAACGGACTGTTGCGCCTTGAGGAATCACGATACAGTCTTTGTAAGCCTGCGGTATGAGCACGTTGCCGGAGGCTCCGCTATGAAGCAGGCGGGATTCGTTGGGGAATACGGCACGCACGCCGACTGTCCCGGTCTTCCGGTCGATCACTCCGCTGATCGATTCGATCTTTCCTTTCTGTTCGTAAATGGACTGGTCATTCAGTTTCAACGACACTTCCGGCATGTTTTCTAATGCTTCGTCCATGCTTTTGTACTGGCGGCTCATGGCCAGTAATTGATTTTCGGTCATGGAGAAGTAAACATACATGTTCGAATTATCGGAAACAGTTGTCAACGGTTGAGGAATACTGGCGCTGACCAATGCTCCGGCACGGTAAGGCAACATACCGACAACTCCGTCGGACGGGCTTTTGACTTCCGTATAAGACAAGTTGTTGCGGGCATTCAGCTCCTGGGCTTCTGCCTGTGCCAGTTGCGCTTTGGCAGTCAAGTAATTGTTTTCACTTGTTTTCAAGTTGAACGCTGAGACAACCTTTTTCTCAAACAGCTCCTTAGTGCTGTTATAGTTCAGTTCGGCTGTAGCTAAAGCTGCTTTTGCCACTTCTACATTTGCCTGGGCTGTCTTTAAGGCTGCTTTGTAAGGAACTTGGTCTATAACAAAAAGTAATTGTCCTTTCCGAACAACCTGTCCTTCCGTTACACAAAGTCGCTCGATAGTTCCCGATACTTGCGGATAAATATCTATATCCTGACGACCGCGGATCGTGGCCGAATAAGGTGTTGTCAACTCTTTGTCTGCCGTAGAAACTTTCATCGTCGCGTAAGATGCTTTCATCTGTGCATCCGGTGCATGTTTGCAGGATGCCATCCACATAGTCGTACAGCCGATAACTGCCATCAGCCGTATCCATTTTGCATTTGCTCTTGTCATATTCGTTTTATTCATTAAAAATGACGCAAATGTACCTTAAAAAGAGCGGTTTTATTTGTCTGAATGTCTATATAAATCTTCCATATTTATACAGTATAGATATTTTAAGAAAAGAATAATTGAAAAAAAACAAATAACTATAACTTATTGCCGTGTAATGTGTAAATATGGCGTTTGGAGGAAGAAGACAGGTTTATGGGGGAGATAAATTTCACGAGAGAGGGTGGTGCGCACACCACCCTCTTCTTTATTTTTATTGCAGATATTCTGCCAGTTTGGTTGGCAAGTAGAATGTATTGTTTTTGTCAACGTATACGATTACCGAATTCAGGCGGATTTCTTCCTGGCCTTTCTTTCCGATCGTCACGATGTTGCTGAACGGCGTGATGTTGATCTGCTTCCTTTTGTTTTTTACGATCAGTGAAGGAGAACCTTTCTCGTCTTTAGCCGGAACGATTTCACATTTGAAATCTTTGAATACTTCCGTGTGAGGAGCGAAGTTTCCGGCTGTCAGTTCTTCCAGCGTGTCGTGTGTCATACCGAACAGGGCACAGAGATAATGATTCAGTTCGATATTCGTGTGCATACCGAGAGGTAAGCTTGTACGGTCGGGATGGTAAGCTGCAAGGAACACCTCTTCGCCTGTGTGGCCGCCGGTTGTGAAACCGAAACAGGTTCTGGAGGTCAGCAGCTTGGACATGAAAGTCGTCAGCGAACTGCTGTATAAAGAGCCTTTGCCTTCGATCGAGCGTTCATTTTCCGGGATCGGGCTGTTTTTGTAATTCTTGCAATGGTTCAAGGCATCCAGTTCTTCTGGTGTCAGTTCGAAGCCGGCATATTCCCGGAAGACGTTTTGCACTTCGGAATTCGGTACACTGTTCACTTTCTTGGCAAAGCCTTCGGCTGTCAATTTATACAAAGAAAGCTGATGGAACAACTGGTCCTTGCTCAGTTTATCGTAACCTTTACAGTCGGCACGGCCGACACTGATACCGCTGTTGCCATGATCGGGAACGATCACTACGGCAGTCTCGCCATTCTGACGGGCAAATTCGAGGGCAGCACCGCAAGCACGGTCGAAAGCCAACATATCCGTGGCCATGCCGACCGGATCGTTCGCGTGGGCAGCCCAGTCGACCTTGCTGCCTTCCATCATTAGGAAGAAACCGTTCGGGTTTTGGGATAACTTTTCGATTGCCTTGCGTGTCATCTCTTCCAAGGATGGCTGTTGGCTCGGATCTCGGTCGATGTCGTAAGCCATTTCCCGATCTCCGAACAAAGCCCACATATTGTTGCCTTTGTAATTACGCATACCGTCGATGTCATTCTTGAAAATACCGTATCCGTTACCTTTCAGGTAGGCTTCGCTCTCTTCGGGAAGCAGGCTGGCGCCGCCACCGATCACGACGTTCAGGTCGTTGTGAGCCATCTGCGGAGCGATCCATTCATATTTGCCACGGTTGTAGCTGTGGGCGGAGCAGTCGGCCGGTGTTGCATGCGGGAATTCGCAGGTGAAAACCAGTCCCGTTGATTTGCCCTGTTTTATTTTGGCAGCTTCCAGGACGGTTGTCAGCGGTTGGAAAGCGCGTGCCGGATCGGTCGGGTAGATATCGTTGTCACCGTCGTTCTCCGGGTAGGTGGAAACGTAGCCTGTACGGCTGGGTTGTCCTGTCATGTAGCAGGAAGTCGTAGGAGCCGAGTCGCCGATCGGGGCATTCGAAGAATGCGTGCGGACTGTTCCGCAGAGATACGGGTCGATGTTCAATTTCGGTTTGTCGGGGTTGGTATACCATTGCAGCCAACGCGCCATAGAGACTGTAGCCAGTGATGTCCCGTCCGGGATTAGAAGAATGACATTCTTCACCGGCTTTACGTTTTCTACATCTTGTGCCTTTACCGGCATGAAGATGACAGACAGTAACAGGAGAAGTGAGATTGTTTTTTTCATTATGATTTATGATTTATGATTTATTTGTCTAATTGTATGATATCTTCTGTGAAGTGCGTGATCTTCTCCAGTCCGGTTTCCGTAACCAGGAAACTATTTTCGATGCCGACGGCGCCGATACCCGGTATCACATATTTCGGTTCGAGTGCAAATACCATGTTCGGTTCCAGCATGTCTTTCGAGCGGGGCGTAAGTACCGGCAGCTCGTTTATCTGGATGCCGATGCCGTGCCCTACGAATTTGGCTTGTTGCTTGGTCCCCATGAAGTATGCGCCGAGTCTCTGGCTTTCGGTGATCTTGGCGGCTATCTCGTAGAGTTCGGCACAAGGTGTGCCCGGCCGGGCGATATTCTCGATCTCGCTTTCGATAAGGAGGGCTGTCTGATGTGCCCGGTAAGCAAGCTCGGTCAGGTGGCCGACGGAGAACACACGTGTCATATCCGTCATATAAGCCGTATAATTTCCCGCCATGTCCACCATGATGGCTGTCCCTTCTTTCAGAGGCGTTCCGTTTGCACCTAACGGGCAGGAAGCGTCGATACCACTACCACCTAAGGCAAAGTCGAAAGGCGAGGGGACTTCGGCGTTTTCTCCCGCCAGGATACTTCCCATAAAGATATCCATATTGGCGCCGAAGGCGCGGAACAGTCCGATGGAACCGTTCTTGCGCATCCGTTTTTCTATTTCATACTGGAATTCGAGATCAGTCATTCCGGGGCGGAAACATTCGGGAATTTCGGCATATGTCTTGGCGTGGCGTTCGGCCGAGATGCGGAACATTTCGATCTCGTACGGTGTCTTTATCCGACGCAGCTCACGCATCATTGCGGTTGCGTTTCCGGTCTCTTTCGGATTGAAGATCTTTTGCAGACGTATATAGTCGTTGTATGTCAGTTCGTCGGCTTCGAGCAGAAGCTTTTCCGGCATTTCCAGTCCGTAGAACGCGAAGAGCTCGGCCATCTGTTCCGGTTTGCGGATGTATTCGACATGATCGCCTGCCAGTCCGTTCGGCCGTTTCACGAAGAACCACGGAGCACCTTCCGCAGGAAGATAGAAATAGCCGCTATAGATACGTCCGGTTGTGTAATACAGATTTACATCCACGGTAAGCAGGCATCCGTCGGCATTTATCTTCCGCATCGCCTGTTGTATGCGATCCCATTTCAGCTTAAGATCGCCGGTCAATTCTTTTTGTATCATTTCCAACACTTATTTTTATCCGGCATCAAAGATATTAAATTAATGCCGGGATTGGAATGATTAGGGATATTAAATCTTGATTAAATTTAGAATTGTTCGAGTACTTGTATCCGCTTTTCAATGGGTGGATGAGTGGCGAAAAGTCCGCTTAAACCGTTCAGTGCGCTTTTGGCCTGTTGGCCCGGATGCTGGATGAAAAGCTGGGCTACGTCTTCTCGTTTGACGGCTTCGATGTCGGGATCGGCCGATATTTTCCGTAGTGCGCTGGCGAGGGCGAGCGGATTCTTGGTCATTTCGGCAGCTCCGGCGTCGGCCAGGTATTCCCGTTTGCGTGAGATGGCGAAACGCATCAGCATGGAGAAGAAATAACCGATGGCTGCAACAACCATGACTAAAAAGATGATGATTGCTGTGTTGTTTTTCTCGTCTCTTCTATGTCCCATCGACGAGTAGTAGACGGAGCGCATGGCCATCTGTGCGAGCATGGCAAAGATGCCGACAAAGACGATCGATACGATCATCAGGCGTACGTCCTTGTTGCGGATATGCGACAGCTCGTGTGCAATGACCGCTTCCAGTTCTTGGTCGTCCAACTTGTCGATGATCCCCCGTGAGAGGCTGACGGTGTAAGTCCTTTCGTTGATGCCGCTTGCAAAAGCGTTCAGAGAATCGTCGTTGATGATATTGATCTTGGGCATTTTCATTCCCTGGCTCATACATAGGTTTTCCACTAAGTTGTATACCCTTTTGTTTTCCATTCTCGACAAAGGTTCGGAACCGGTTGCCGAGTTGATGATGCTTGTATTGGCAAAATAGGCGATGATGAACCATATGAGTACGCCTCCCAATACGTATGGCGCCAAATGGATGAACATCCCGGTGGAATATCCGAGCAGTTCGGCCCCCGTCAGGCCGTCGTCGTTCATCGCCAACAGGTGGAGTAGGTAGCAGAACGCAAAAAGCAATCCCATTACCAGGCAGGGAAACAAGCAAAGCAGGAGCAGGGACCGGAAATTGTTCCTGCTCTGTTGGGTTTGTATACCGACGTATTGCATCCTTAGAACTTGATTTTAGGTGCTTCTTCGAGTGTCGCGCGTTGTTCGCCCAGGTCGAACATCACTTCCTTCTTGAAACCGAACATACCGGCGATCAGGTTGGACGGGAATGTCTCGACTGCGTTGTTCAACTCTTTCGTGGCCGAATTGAAATAACGGCGCACGGCAGCCAGTTTGTTTTCCAGGTCGGAAATTTCTTCCTGCAACTGCAAGAAGTTCTGGTTGGCTTTCAGATCGGGATAGGCCTCGAGCGTGATCTTCAATCCGGCAAGAGCGGAAGTCAGGGCGTTTTCGGCCATGATCTTGTCGTCGATCGTTTTGGCGCTGATCGCCCCGTTACGGGCGTTAATGACGCGTTCCAGGGTCTCTTTCTCGTGTGAGGCATAGCCTTTGACCGTTTCGACCAACTGTGGGATAAGGTCATGGCGTTGTTTGAGCTGTACGTCGATGTCGGCAAATGCGTTCTCGCGGTTGTTGCGCAATTTCACTAACGAATTATACAAAGAAACGATCCAGATTGCCAGGATCACGATCACTGCTATTAAAATGATTACTGTCATTGTCTTTATTTTTTTAGGTTACGGCTGCAAACATACGAATTAATTTACAATCTTGTTTCTCTTGAATCCTAAAACAGGTCACTATGTGATTCATTCCGAACCAAGAGCCGTTCTACAGTAAAAAATATCCACAAAACCGTAATTTGTATTCCTTCTGTTCGAGTGATGCCCTGTAATTTTGTTCCCGGAAGAAAACGAATAAAAATCAAATCTGAAATTTGAAAATATGGAAACAACAAAAACAGTGCTTGCTCCCGGAGAGCGTATTACAGTGATCGATGCCTTGCGTGGCTTTTCTCTTATCGGCATTTGCCTGATTCATTCTATGCAACATTTTGGAGCTATGGGGACGATGACGTCTCAGGCTGTGTTCCCGTGGGAGGGAACGATGAACGAGATTTTCAGTTGGCTTATCAATTATCTGGTTTTCGGGAAATTCTTCATTATCTTCTCTTGCCTGTTCGGTTTAAGTTTCTTTATCCAGATGGATCGGGCGGCGAAGAAAGGACTTGACTTCCGTCCACGTTTTTTGTGGAGGCTGGTTCTTTTGTTGGCGATCGGTTATTTACACGGCTTGATTGTCCGGGTGGATATTTTGCTGATATATGCGATACTGGGGTTTGTTTTGGTGTTGATGTATAAATGGCCGACCAAGCTGTTGGCAGGGATTACGCTGTTTCTTTTCTTAGGGGGGGCGACACTTGTCCCGGTAGCTTATAAAAGCCTGACGGCTCCGGCGGTCGAGCAGGTGGAACGTGTTGCCGAAAGGCCTGCTTCCCGTCCGGCAGGTCCTCGGAAAGTCCCGACCTTGTCTGAAACGATCGAGAGTAACGCTTGGGACGGGATCGTCGGAAAAATGCGCTTCCAGGTGTCGAGCGGGCGTATTTACTTGACCTTGGGACTTTTCATCTTAGGGTTCATCGTAGGACGCATCCGTCTGTTCGAGCGTATGGATGAGTTTCGTAGCCGACTGAACCGTTGGGCCTTGCTTGCCCTCGCAGGGTTGGGACTGCTTTATGTGGCGCGTTCTTATCTTCCGCCTGTGGCTTGGGGAGAGGTCTCTTTTTATTCGTGGATGAGTTCGACGACGACTAATCTGATTAACCTGTTGACTGCTTATCTATGGGTAATTGTGGTGATGGAGGGATACCGTTTGCAGAAGGTGCAGCGGGCGATGGCGTCGTTAGTCAGTTACGGGCGTATGGGCCTGACGAATTATATCGCGCAGTCCGTGATCGGAGTCTTTATTTTTTCCGGTTTCGGGTTGGATTGGAGCCATCTGGGTGTTTTCTTGAGCGTATTGGTTTGTCTTGCTTATACGGGTGTTCAGATAGTGTTCAGCCATTATTGGCTGAAGAAGTTCCGTTATGGACCGATGGAGTGGTTGTGGAGGACCGGTACTTATATGAAATGGCAGCCGTTGGCACGGTGAACTCCCTCATCTCGCCTATAGTCATTGTTGTTGTGATCATTTTTTGAGTGTAAATGTTTGCTTTCCGCCGGATCTGTGAGTACCTTTGTCTAATATCAATACATTAATACCATGTTAGACAAATTAGATTATTCTTTGGTCCCGAACGACTTTGCACTCTGTTTTAACGGGAAATGCCTGCATGCTTCCACCTGTCTGCGTCATCAGGTGTCGCGGCATATCCCGAAAGAACGTTGGGCGGTGAGAGCGATCAACCCGGAACGTGTTGTCCCCGATGGCGATTGTTCCGGGTTTATGGACGACAGCCCGTTGAAAAATGCCTATGGCATGGAGCACCTGTTGGACAATATCCCTTATCGCCAGGCTAAAGAAATACGGCGGGAGATGAGAGAATATTTCGGGACGACTCATTTTTACCGTTTGAAACGCAGGGAGCGTTGTTTTACTCCCGAAGACCAGTTATACGTACGCGATTTGCTCCGTCAATACAATATCGAAGAGGAACCCCTCTTCGACCGTTATGAAGAAAATTTCGGTTGGGAACGTTGTGCTGATACCATTGCATGAAAGAGAAGTTTCCATCGCATGAAAATAAATTTTCCATAGTGGGGAAATAAATTTTCATGCGATGGAAAATTTATTTTCACTGTTGGGGAAAGAATGAAAATTTTTAGTGTATCTGAAGAAACGAGGTTTCTTGTATAAATTGCTTGTGTAGAAAAAAGACCTATATTTGTAAACTCGATCGACAAAGTAAACTTAAAAGACATTGTACATAGTATGGAAAAACAAAAACAGTCCCGGCGGCTGCTGTCGCTGGATGCCCTGAGGGGGTTTGATATGTTCTTTATTATGGGAGGGGCTTCCCTTTTCGTTGCGTTGGCAACGTTGTTTCCGAATTCTTTTTTTCAGGCGATAGGTGGACAGATGGATCATGTGGAGTGGGACGGGCTGACGCACCACGACACGATTTTTCCGCTGTTTCTGTTCATTGCCGGCATCTCGTTTCCGTTCTCGTTGGAAAAGCAGCGCGAACAGGGGAAGAGCGAGTCGGATATCTATAAAAGGATTGTCCGCAGAGGAATTACGCTGGTGTTGCTGGGATGTGTCTATAACGGATTGCTACAGTTTGACTTTGCGAACCTTCGTTGCGCCAGCGTCTTGGCACGTATTGGGTTGGGATGGATGTTTGCCGCCTTGCTGTTCGTGCATTTCCGGACTTCAGTCAGGGCGTGGATAGCGGGGGTGATCTTGGTCGGCTATTGGGTTTGGATAGCTTTTATCCCTGTGCCGGGTGCGGAGGCCGGACCATTCACGCTGGAAGGCAACTGGGTCGGCTATGTGGACCGTTTGTTGTTGCCGGGGCGTTTGCATCAAGGATTTTTTGACCCGGAAGGGTTGTTGTCCACGTTGCCGGGGATTGTGACGGCTATGTTGGGAATGTTTACGGGCGAGTTTATCAAGTTGCGTAAAGAGGGATTGACGGACAAGAGGAAGGTGGCCGGCTTGGTGTTGGCCGGTGTGCTGTTACTGTTGGTGGGGGTGTTGTGGAGTTTGGTGTTCCCGATCAACAAAAAGCTGTGGAGCAGTTCGTTTGTCTGCGTTGTCGGAGCCTATTCGGTTTGGATGTTCGCCCTGTTTTATTACATTGTCGATGTGTTGGGATGGCGGAAGTGGACTTTCTTCTTCCAGGTGATCGGGGTTAATTCGATTACGATCTATTTGGCGCAAAGATTCATCGATTTCTCTTATACATCCCAAGGCCTGTTTGGCGGACTTGTCGGATGGATGCCGGAAGCCGCGCAGCCTTTAGCCGGTTCGATCGGCTACATTGCCGTTTGCTGGGGATTCCTGTACTTCCTGTACCGTCAACGAATTTTCCTGAAAGTGTGAAGAAATTTGTGATTTCAGATTTATGACCAGAAAACATAACATTAAACATAAATCTGAAATCTTTTTTATACAAATCATAAATCATAAATCATAAATCATAAATCATAAATCATCATGAAACCAGCTTATCAACGCCTGGAGTCGCTCGACGTGTTACGTGGCTTCGATTTGTTTTGCCTGGTGGCGCTGGAAGGGGTCCTGCATTCTCTCGGACGTGCGATAGATGCACCTTGGTATAACGATTTTTTGTGGGGCTTCTCGCATGTGCAGTGGGAGGGGTTCTCTTCGTGGGACTTGGTGATGCCGCTCTTCATGTTTATGGCGGGCGTGTCGATGCCGTTCGCCCTTTCCCGATATAAGGCGATGCCGGATAAATGGGCGGTCTACCGTCGTATCGTCAAGCGAGTGGCCTTGCTCTGGATCTTCGGTATGATGTGCCAGGGAAACCTTTTAGGATTGGACCCGGACCGGATTTATCTTTATTCGAACACATTGCAGGCAATTGCGATGGGCTATCTGATTTCGGCAATGCTGTTCCTGCATGTGCGTCTGTCCGTGCAGATCGGGACGGCGGTCGCCTTGTTGTTAGCCTATTGGGGAGCCATGCTGTTTATTACGGTCGATGGTTATGGAGGTGGCAACTACACGCCGGACGGTAACCTGGCGGAATGGGTGGACCGTACGGTCCTGGGACGATTCCGCGATGCTGCTGTTGTGGAGAACGGACAGATCGTATTTGCCGGATCTTATCGTTATACCTGGATATTAAGCAGCCTGAACTTTGGCGTGACGGTGCTGACCGGAGTTTTTGCCGGGCATATCTTGAAGAGCGGAATGGACCGGAAGCACAAATGGCAATGGCTGTTAGGAATCGGTGCGATAATGGTTGCGCTGGGCTGGCTGTGGGGCTTGCAGTTGCCGGTGATCAAGAAGATATGGACGAGCTCTATGGTGCTGGTCAGCAGCGGCTATTGTTTCCTGTTGATGGGTTTGTTCTATTATTGGATCGATTATAAAGGACACCGGAAGAACCTGACTTGGTTGAAAGTCTACGGCATGAATTCGATCGTGGCCTATATGCTGGCTAACGTGATTAGTTTCAGATGTATAGGAACTTCTCTTTTTCATGGCCTCGAACAATATACAGGAAATTATTATCCGGCTTTGATTGTAGCGTCGAACGCATTGATTATTTATGTAATTTTGTGGCTGCTTTATAAGCAGAATATATTTTTGAAAGTGTGAAAAGATTTATGATTTATAATTTATGATTGATCATCAATGCATAAACTATAAATCATAAATTATAAATTACAAATGATAACTCATAAATCTCAAAACAATGGAATCGATCAAGCAAATATACCGGATCGGTCACGGACCGTCCAGTAGCCACACAATGGGACCGATGCGTGCTGCCCGGATGTTCCTGGAACGCAATCGGGGAGCCGTACGTTTTAATGTTACGCTCTATGGGAGCCTGGCGGCTACAGGCAAAGGCCACATGACGGATGCGGCAATTCTCGAAGTGTTGAGCCCGGTGGCCAAGACCAACATCACTTGGGAACCGAAGGTGTTCCTGCCTTTCCATCCGAACGGCATCCTCTTCCAGTCGTTTGACGAAAGCGGAGAGGAACTGGATAACTGGACGATTTACAGTATCGGGGGAGGGACGTTGGCAAACGAAACCTACAACGAGTTGACACAGGGTCAGGTCTACGAAATGCATACCATCAAGGACATACAGGCCTGGTGTGAAAAAACCGGCCATTCCTACTGGGAATATGTCGAACAGTGCGAAGGTCCGCAGATATGGGACTATCTGGCCGAAGTATGGGAAGTGATGCAACAAGCGGTCCGTAACGGCCTCGAAGCCGAAGGCATCTTGCCCGGCGGTCTGGGAATCCGGCGTAAGGCATCCGACTATATGATCCGTGCCAAAGGTTACGGCAGCAGTATCAAAAGCCGTGGGATGGTCTATGCGTATGCTCTGGCCGTTTCCGAGGAGAACGCTTGCGGAGGCAAGATCGTGACGGCCCCGACCTGCGGTTCGTGTGGTGTCATGCCGGCTGTGCTTTACCATCTGAAAGAGTCCCGCGACTTCCGTGACTCTCGTATCTTGCGTGCGTTGGCGACAGCCGGGTTGTTCGGTAATGTGGTCCGTACGAATGCATCCGTTTCCGGGGCCGAGGTAGGATGCCAAGGAGAGGTCGGTGTGGCTTGTGCGATGGCTGCTGCTGCGGCCAGCCAGTTGTTCGGGGGGACACCTGCCCAGATCGAGTATGCGGCCGAGATGGGGCTGGAGCATCACTTGGGACTGACTTGCGACCCGGTTTGCGGGTTGGTACAGATTCCCTGTATCGAACGCAATGCCTTTGCGGCAGCCCGTGCGCTGGATGCGAACACCTTCTCCAATTTCTCCGATGGCAAGCACCGGGTAAGTTTCGACCAGGTGGTGGAAGTGATGCGTCAGACCGGAAACGACCTGCCGAGTCTCTATAAGGAAACATCCGAAGGAGGGCTGGCTAAGAATATGGAACAGAAATGAAAAGATTTATGATTTATAATTTATGTGTTGACACGCTTATTATCGCATAAATTATAAATCATAAATGAAAAAATCATAACTCATAGATGAAAAAAAGTTTATATATGCTATTGTGTGCTGCCGCGTTAGTTTCGTGCGGGCAGCCGAAACAGCAACAGAAGGCTGTTGCTGATGTCGTGACCAGTGGTAATCCGATATTCGAGGGCTGGTATGCCGATCCGGAAGGGATCATTTATGGTGATACCTATTGGGTTTTCCCGACTTGGAGCGATGCGTATGAGAAGCAGACTTATTTCGACTGCTTTTCGTCCAAGGATTTGGTGAACTGGACGAAACATTCGTCTGTACTCGATACCTCCGCCGTAAAATGGGCGAAGAAAGCCATGTGGGCGCCGTCTATCATCCATAAGGATGGCAAATATTATTTTTTCTTCGGGGCCAACGACGTGCATGAAGGTGAAGTAGGAGGAATCGGGGTTGCCGTCAGCGACCGCCCGGAAGGTCCGTATAAGGACCTGTTAGGCAAACCGCTTATCAACGAGATCGTAAACGGGGCACAGCCGATCGACCAGTTCGTTTTCCGTGACGATGATGGCCGCTACTATATGTATTACGGCGGTTGGGGACATTGCAATGTCGTCTGCCTGAACGACGATTTCACCGGATTGGTTCCTTTTGAAGACGGGACGGTCTACAAGGAAGTGACACCGGATAAATATGTGGAAGGTCCGTTCATGTTCAAAAAGAACGGGAAGTACTATTTTATGTGGAGCGAAGGGGGCTGGACAGGTCCCGATTATTGTGTCGCTTATGCGATTGCCGATTCGCCTTTCGGACCCTTCAACCGTGTCGCCACGATTCTCCAGCAGGATTCGACGATCGCGCGGGGAGCCGGGCATCATTCCGTATTGCATGTTCCGAATACTGAAGATTATTATATCGTCTACCATCGCCGCCCGCTGAACGACAATACCCGCGACCACCGTGTGACTTGTATCGACCGGATGACTTTCGATGAGAACGGATTTATAAATCCTGTTAAAATGACCTTCGAAGGTGTTCCCGCCCGTACAATAGATAAGTAAGATGTAGTTTATCTCTAAAAGATATTAAAACAGGAGTGTAGCCATTGCACTCCTGTTTTTTTTATACTATTTTTGACACGTGTGTCAGACATATTGGATAAAATATTTAATAACATTATAACGATGAGTACAGAAGAACTTCAAGACATGGAAAGCCGGATTATAGAAGCGGCGAAACGAGTGTTTGTCAGGAAAGGGTATGAAGCGACCAAAATGGGCGATATTGCTGCCGATGTCGGTATCAGCCGTACGGCCATGCACTATTATTTCCGGACGAAAGAGATGCTTTTCGATGCGATCTTCGGACAGTTGATGGGAGCATTGCTGCCTAATATAGAAATGATCGTGGATGAACCTGTGTCCTGTTTGGAAAAATTCCCCAGGATCATAGACCAATATCTTGCAATCGTCCAGTCCAATCCCTCTTTCCCGATTTTTGTGGTGAATGAGTTCAACCGGGATCCGGAGCATCTGTACAAGGTTATTCTGAAAGATCCGGAACGTCTGGAACTGTTTCGGCGGATACAGGATCAGACATTGGAGGAGATGGAAAAAGGAATATTGAGAAAGATGCCCCTGGTTTATCTGATTTCTACGCTTATGAGCCTGATCGTGTTTCCGGTATTGGCGAGAGACCCGTTGACGAATGTTTTCTTTGAAGGCGATCCCCGGAAGTTCGACGCCTTTTTGCAGGAACGCGGTGCATTTATAAAAGAGGTGCTGGTCCGGTTGCTTACCCCGGATCAGCCGAAGGTGATGAACGAATGAGAGGAGGATGTATATGAAACGAATGATCTTGAATGACTGGAAGCGGCTTGTTCTGGTGCTGCTTTGCTCTCCTTTGGTACAGGGAGCGGGAGCGCAGGAGAAAGTTACGTTGTCCCAATGCTATGAATGGGCACGGGCCAACTATCCGCAGGTTCGCCAGTATAGACTGATCGAGCAGACCGAACAGTATAATTTGTCCAATGCTGCGAAAGGATGGCTGCCCCAGTTGGCGGTCAATGCGAAAGCCACTTATCAGAGCGATGTGACGAAGTTGCCGTTCGACGCCGACAAGCTGTCGGCAATCATCCCCGGAATCGAGATTCCCACACTTAGCAAGGATCAGTATCAGGTCGTGGCCGAAGTGAACCAGACGATCTGGGACGGTGGCGTGATCCGTTCTACTCGCCGGTTGACGGAAGCACAGGCGACGGCCGACCGTGAACAGTTGAACAGCGATCTTTATATCTTGAACGACCGGGTGAACCAGCTTTATTTCGGCTGCCTTCTGCAGGACGAGCTGATCCGCCAGAACGGTTTGCTCCAGAAAGAGTTGCAGATCAATATCGACCGTATCTCAGCCATGATGGAGAACGGCGTTGCCAACCAGTCCGACCGCGAAAGCATGGAAGTCGAATTGTTGAACGCCCGCCAGAAGGAGATCGAGTTGAAGGCCGCCCGTTCGGCTTACGGCAAGATGCTGGCTGCTTTGATCGGCCGCCCGGATGCCGGGGCGTTCGTGCTGGAAGTCCCCTCGATACCGGAGAGGTCTTCGTTGCCACCTGTGATCAACCGTCCGGAGCTTCGTGCGCTGGACGCCAAAAGCAATCTGCTCGAATTGCAGAACAAGCAGTTGACTGCCGGCCTGATGCCTCGTATTGGTGCTTTCTTGCAGGGCGGTTATGGCCGGCCGGGGTTGGATATGCTGGAAGACAGTTTCAATCCGTTTTATGTTGCCGGTGTCCGTTTGAGTTGGAACATGGGTAAATTATATACCTTGAAGAACGATCGCCGGAAGATTGCCACGAACCGTCAGGCGGTGGAGGTCGAGCGGGAAACATTCCTCTTCAACACCCGTCTCCAATTGACGCAGCAGAACACGGAGATCAGGAAGATGACCGATCTGATGAAGGCTGACGACAAGATCATCCGCCTGCGCGCCAGCATCAAGAAGGCGGCTGAAGTCAAGCTGGCGAACGGCGTGATCTCCGTCACCGACCTTATCCGCGAAATCAACTCCGAAGATCTGGCCCGCCAGACGGCAGCCACACACCGGATACAACAGTTGCAATCGATCTATAATTATATGTATACGACAAATGAAGAATAGCAGTCCTGTTCCCGCGCTTGACGCGGGATCGCATAGAAACAGTTTATATTATGAATAATAAACAACACCAGTACGATAATGAATTATAATTCCCAATATTATAGGTAGTTTTATAAAAATAAATAATATGAAATATCTTATTTTTTCTATTGCTTTTATTGTGATTACAGCTTGCAGCAGCAATGAGAGCGACTTTGATGCCACTGGAACATTCGAATCCACCGAAATAATCGTTTCTTCGGAGGCGAACGGGAAGATCATGGAACTAAACCTGCAGGAAGGCGACCGGCTCGAAGCGGGCGCCGTGCTGGGTTATGTGGACAGTACGCAGCTTTATCTCCGAAAGAAGCAGCTCGAAGCAGGCCTTCGTAGTGTGGACATCCGAAAACCGGATATCCGCAAACAGATCGCTTCCCTCGAACAGCAGATTGCCGTCGCCCGGAGCGAGCAACAGCGTATGGAGAACCTGGTAAAGGCGAAAGCCGGCAACCAGAAACAGGTCGATGACATTGTCAACAACATCAAAGTGCTGCAAAAACAACTGGATGCACAATATTCGACCTTGCATAAAACGACAGGCGGGGCGGATGCTGAAGCGGAAAGTATCGTCTACCAGATCATGCAGTTGGACGATCAGTTGCAGAAAAGCCGTATTGTCAACCCGCAGTCCGGCACTGTTCTCGTGAAATATGCCGAACCGGGCGAAGTCACGGCTGCCGGCAAGCCTCTGTATAAGATCGCCGACACCGATCTGTTGTATCTCCGCGCTTATCCTACTGCCGAACAGCTTACGAAATTGAAGCTCGGTGGCGGGGTGCGTGTCTTTGCCGATTTCGGAGAAAAGGAACAAAGGGAATATCCCGGTACGATCACCTGGATTTCCGAGAAGTCGGAATTTACCCCAAAAGGCATCCAGACCAAAGACGAACGTGCCAATCTGGTCTATGCCGTCAAGATAGCTGTCAAGAACGACGGCTATTTGAAGATCGGACAGTATGGGGAAGTGATATTCAATAGACAATGATGAGAGAGATTGATATTCGACATATAAATAAGGTATATGGGGAGGTTCAGGCTTTGCAGGACATCTCGTTGCATATCGGCGAAGGGGAGCTTTTCGGGCTGATCGGGCCGGACGGGGCGGGCAAGACGTCGCTGTTCAGGATACTGACAACCCTGCTGCTGGCGGATAGCGGTACGGCATCGGTCTGCGGACTGGATGTTGTACGCGATTATAAGGAGATCCGGTGGCGGGTAGGGTATATGCCGGGGCGCTTCTCCCTTTATCAGGACCTGACGGTGGAAGAGAACCTGAACTTCTTTGCTACCGTGTTCAATACGACTGTCCGGGAAAACTACGACCTGATCCGGGATATCTATGTCCAGATAGAGCCTTTCAAGAAACGGAAAGCCGGGAAGCTCTCCGGCGGGATGAAGCAGAAGTTGGCGTTGAGCTGTGCGCTGATCCACCGGCCCGATGTCCTTTTCCTGGATGAGCCGACGACGGGTGTCGATCCTGTTTCGCGTGTGGAGTTTTGGGATATGTTGGACCGGTTGAAGAGGCAAGGGATCACGATTATGGTTTCGACGCCTTATATGGACGAGGCTTCCCGTTGCGACCGTATCGCGTTGATGCGTGGCGGACGATGCTTGTCGGTCGATACGCCGGAAGGCATCCGCAGTACGTTCGATAACTATTTGTATGCGGTCCGGTCGGCTTCGATGTATAAACTGTTGCTCGACCTCAGGACATATCCGGATGCGGATTCTTGTTTTTCTTTCGGAGACGCTCATCATTTCTCCATTTCGAGGGGTGTGGTGGACAGAGAGGGGGAAACGGCTTTCCGTAACCGTCTGCACGCCTTTTTGGAAGCCAAAGGACATACGAAAATCGGTATTGAGCGGATAAAACCCGGTATTGAGGACTGTTTCATGGCGCTCGAAAACATGAAAGATCCTCTCCTGAGTTCGGACGATGGTTCAAGAGCTTTGAAAGTCCCGTCCGAAGTCCGGAAGGCAGTTCGAGAGCTTTGAAAGTCCCGTCCTGAGTTCGGAAAGCGGTTTGAGAGTTTTGAAAGTCTCGTCCGAAGTCCGGAAGGCGGTTCAGGAGTTTTAGAAGCCTTGTCCGAACTCCGGGCATGAATTAAGAAAATATAAAAGATGAACGTAATAGAAACAGATAAACTAACGAAATGTTTCGGTCCTTTTACCGCTGTCGACCACATCAGTTTCACGGTAGGCGAGGGAGAGATCTTCGGTTTCTTGGGAGCGAACGGAGCCGGCAAGACGACAGCCATGCGTATGCTGTGCGGCCTTTTGACACCGACTTCCGGGGTGGGAAAGGTTGCCGGTTTCGATATCTATAAGGAAACGGAACTGATCAAGCGGCATATCGGCTATATGAGCCAAAAGTTTTCCCTTTACGGCGACTTGAAGGTATGGGAGAATATCCGTTTGTACGGCGGCATCTACGGTCTGTCGGAAAAACAGTTGAAAGCGAAGACGGACGAACTGCTCCGGGTCCTTGATTTGGAGAACGAACGGAACACACTGGTCGATGCCCTGCCGTTGGGCTGGAAGCAGAAGCTGGCTTTCTCCGTCGCCATCATCCACGAACCTCGGATCGTTTTCCTGGATGAACCGACCGGAGGTGTCGATCCTGTCACCCGCCGCCAGTTCTGGGAGTTGATCTACCAGGCTGCCGAACGGGGTATTACGGTCTTTGTCACCACCCACTATATGGACGAGGCGGAGTATTGCAACCGTGTCTCCATCATGGTAGATGGAAAGATCGAAGCTTTGGACAGCCCTTCCGCCCTCAAATCGTCTTTCAAGGCCGGTAACATGAACGAAGTCTTCCATGCATTGGCACGGAGAGCAAGGAGAACTGATAGTTAAGATTAAGAATTAATAATGAAGAAATAAGAATGAAAAGTTCTTTGATCGCTTTTGTTAAAAAGGAATTTATCCATATCTCACGTGATAAGCGGACGATGATGATCCTGCTGCTGATGCCTGTTATCCTGATCATCCTCTTCGGCTATGCCATCACGACGGAGATCAAACGTGTGCCTGTCGCAATCCTGGATCAGAGCCGGGACGAGGTGACACAGAAAATGATTTCCCATTTTGTCGCCAGCGAGTATTTCGAACTCTACAAGATGATCGATAGCGAAAAAGAGGGCCAGGCCCTTTTCCGTCAGGGAAAAGTCCGGATGGTTTTAATAGTTGAAAGTGGAAAGGTGAAAGGTGAAAGCGAAATCCAGCTATTGGTCGACGCGACCGATCCGAACGAAGCGACGCAGCTATCTGCATATGCTACGCAGATAGCAGTTGGAAGTGGAAAGTTGAAAGTTGAAAGTGAAAATGCAAATAGCAACGCGAAGCAACTCTCATCTTTCACCTTCCACCTTTCAACTGGCAAAGAAATTGTGCCGGTAATTTCTTTGCTCTACAATCCCCAGCTTCGTGGCGCGTACAACTTCGTGCCCGGTGTCATGGGGCTGATCTTGATTTTGATCTGCGCCATGATGACCTCCGTCGGGATCGTGAAGGAGAAGGAGATCGGGACGATGGAAGTGCTTCTTGTCTCTCCGATGAAGCCGGTCTATATCATTCTGGCAAAAGCGGCCCCTTATTTGTTGCTGAGCCTGGTGAATATAGCTACCATCCTGGCTTTGTCGTACTTCCTGTTGGATGTGCCGATCAATGGCAGTCTGCCTCTGTTAGTGGGCGTTTCCGTCCTCTATGCATTGGTGGCGTTGTGCTTGGGATTGCTGATCTCGACGATAGCCGACACCCAGCAGGCCGCCATGCTGATCAGTGCCGTTGTCTTGATGTTGCCTGTCATATTGCTTAGCGGGATGGTGTTCCCGATCGAGAATATGCCGGTGATCCTGCAAGTCATTTCCAATATCGTACCGGCCAAATGGTATATCATCGCCGTGAAAGATATCATGATAAAAGGCCTGGGCTTCGGTTCCGTCCTGCAGGAAGTAGGCGTGCTGGTCCTGATGGCAGTCGTGCTGATAGGATTAAGTGTGAAACGTTTTAAAATACGATTATGATGATGAGGATGCTGAAATATTTGTTGGAGAAGGAGTTCAAGCAGATCAGACGGGACCGCTTCCTGCCCCGTATCATTTTCCTGTTGCCGGTCATACAACTGGTGGTCCTTCCTTTTGCCGCTAATTTCGAGATGCGGAATATCAATCTGAGTATTGTCGACAATGACCATACCGTTCTTTCCCGCAGGCTGACAGACAAGGTCCTTTCTTCCGGCTACTTCCGCCTGGCGGATGTTTCGCCCCGCTACGACGAGGCTTTGGTTTCCATCGAAAGCAATGCCGCCGATATCATACTCGAAATCCCGTCCCGCTTTGAAGAACGGTTGGAGCGGGAGGGTACGGCCGAGCTTCTGATCGCCGCCAATGCCGTGAACGGGACGAAGGGAGGAATCGGCAGTTCATACCTCGCGTCCATCATCCAGGATTTCAATCAGGAGAAGGAGCTCTTGTCCGTATCGGCCGGAGAGGGCGGAATCCGTGTCACAAACCTGTTCAATCCGCATCTGAGTTATAAAAACTATATGGTTCCCGGTATCATGGCCTTCCTGCTGACGCTTATCGGCGGTTTCCTTTCCGCCCTGAACATCGTGAGCGAAAAGGAGAAGGGAACGATCGAACAGATCAACGTGACACCTGTCCCGAAGGCCTTGTTTCTGCTCTCCAAACTGATACCGTTCTGGATTATCGGTCTTATCCTGCTCACGATAGGCGCCTGTATCGCTTGGCTTGTCTACGGGTTGCTGCCGGTAGGCAATATGGGGATCATCTATCTGTTCGCTGCCGTCTACCTGATGGCGTTTACCGGTTTCGGCTTGGCGATCTCGTCCGTTTCGTCCACCCAGCAACAGGCGATGTTCACGGCTTTCTTCTTTATGATTATTTTTGTCCTCCTGAGCGGTATGTTTACACCGGTCAGCAGTATGCCGGTCTGGGCACAGGAACTGACACGTGTCAATCCGCTCCGCTATTTAGTCGAAGTGATGCGGATGGTTTATCTGAAAGGTAGCACTTTGTCAGACCTTACCGGGCACTTCATTGCCGTTTGCCTGTTCGCAGTATTCTTTAATATACTGGCCATCGTCAGCTACAAGAAGAGTTGAAAGGTGAAAGTTGAAAGTTGAAAGTTGCTTCGCGTTGCTATTTTCACTTTCAACTTTCAACTTTCACCTTTCAACTATAATGTGTTTTACGACATACTTAACTAATTTTTACAAACATCCTGCTTGCATTTATTCGCTCTCTTTTATATTTGATTCAAATCTGAAACAATATTTCAAATATGGAAAGCGTTATTCCAAATATGGAAAAAGCAGAAGAGAACTACAAGGTTCCGAATCTCGAAAAAGGGATCGCTGTACTTGAGTACTTGTCGCTTCACACCCAGGGTGAGACGCTTCAGGATATCAAGTCCGCCCTTGATATTTCACAGACTACGGCCTACCGTATTTTAAATACGTTGGTCCGTCTGGATTATTTGATCTATAATGAAGACACAAAAAGGTACAAGTTATCCCGTAAATTACTAACTTTGGGATTCAGATCGTTGAATGAACACAATTTGCTGGAAACTGTTTTGCCTCGTTTGCGCGATTTGCGCGACCAGGTGAAAGAGACGGCATGCTTTGGCGTGCTGGGGGACCGGAAAGGTATCTTTATCGAGCAGGCGCAGGGACATCATACGTTCCGTTTTATCCTCTCGCCGGGAAAACCTTTCGATTTGCACTGTTCGGCTCCGGGAAAGGCGATCATGGCTTATTTGCCGAATACAGTCCGGGACCGGTATTTGTCTTATATGGAATTTACACGCTATAACGCCCGGACTATTACTACACGTGACGCTTATCTGGAGGAACTTGAGAAGGTCCGGAAATTGGGCTATGCCATGGATAATGAGGAAGAACTGAACGGTGTGATTTGCATCGGGGCGCCTATCTTTAATTATACGGGTTATCCTTGCGGGGCAATTTGGATTTCAGGCCCTAAGGACCGGCTGTCGAAAGAGGTCGTACGTGTTTCGGCAGACTGTATAAGGAAAGTGGCCCAGACGATTTCTCTTGAGTTGGGATATAGTAAAGCAAAAAAAATATAATATACCATGAACACACGAAAATACATGTTTAAAAACTCACTGGTGGCTTGTTTTGCCTGCTGTTGCATCTCCTTTGCTTCAGCAGGCAACCCACCGTTCTTCCCGACAGATGTCGTGGCGAACGCCAAAGGTGAGTTGCTGATGACAGATAAAGGAGTAAAGCGGGTGGATGTTTTTTCGCCTGATGGCAAGACATTGTTGCGTTCTTTCCCGATGGACGAAACGCCTACGGGTATCCTTTTGGATGGCGACAAGGCATATGTGACTACATTCGGAACGACAGGCCATTTACAGATCCTCTCGCTCGAATCGGGCAGGGTGGAGGCTTCTATTCCGACCGGTTCGGGAGCATGTCATCCGATGTTCGGTCCGGACAAGAAGCATATATATGTATGTAACCAGTTCCAGACCACGATCTCCGAAATCGATCCGGTTGTGCGGAAGGTGATGCGTACGGTGAAGGTATTGCGCGAACCGAAGTCCGCCGTGTTCAGCAAGGACGGCAAATATATGTTCGTCACGAACTTCCTTCCTGCACAGCGGGCTGATCTCGATTATGTGGCCGCCTGTGTATCCGTCATCGAAATGGATGGCTTCACGAAGGTGAAGGACATCCAGTTGGCAAACGGAAGCAATGCCCTTCGGGGAATCTGTATAACTCCCGACGGCAAATATATATATGTATCCCACAACTTGGGGCGTTTCACCGTCCCTACATCTCAATTGCAGCAGGGATGGATGAACACGAGTGCTTTCAGCGTGATCGATGTCGACAAGCAGGAGTTCCTGGGAGCCATCGTCGTGGATGAACCCGAACGGGGGGCGGCCGGTATCTGGAGCATTGCCTGCAACGACGAGTCTGTTTTCATCTCTCATTCGGGAACGCACGAGGTCAGCGTGATTGACCATAAGGCGATGTTGGAGAAATTCCTGAACTATCCCAATAAGGCGGTGTTGGACTACGACCTGACTTTCTTGTATGGCCTCCGCGAACGTATCCCGCTGGAGGGGAACGGTCCTCGCAATATGATCCTGAACGGTGACAAGCTGATTATCCCGACTTACTTTGCCGATATCCTGAACATAATGGATATCAATACGAACGAAGTGACGTCGGTCGAGCTGAATCCCGGACGTGAAGAAACGGCTGAAAACAAGGGTGAACGCTACTTCAACGATGCTTCGCACTGCTTCCAGAACTGGCAGAGCTGTAACGGCTGCCATCCGGGGGATGCCCGGACGGACGGCATGAACTGGGACTTGATGAATGACGGTGTCGGCAATTCCAAGAACTGCAAGAGCATGCTCTTTAGCCATATGACTCCTCCCAATATGATTTCCGGTATCCGTGAACATGCGGAACGGGCTGTGCGGGCAGGATTCAACTTCATCCAGTTTTTTGAAGTCTCGGAAGAAGATGCCGCTTGTGTGGATGCCTATTTGAAATCACTTCGTCCCGTGCCCAGTCCTTACTTGGTGAACGGCGAGCTGTCTGATTTGGCAAAGGAAGGACAGAAGGTTTTCGAAAAGCTGAAATGCGGGGAATGCCATAGCGGTGTTTATTATACGGATATGAAATACCACCGCATAGGTGAGGATATAGAGTTCGAAAAAGGTTGGGATACTCCGACTTTGCGTGAAGTGTGGCGTACGGCTCCCTATTTGTTCGACGGACGTGCCGCTACCATGAAGGAAGTGTTCAGTGTCCATAAACACGGCATCGAGAAGAAAGTTTCAGAGAAAGATATCGAAGCATTAACCGAATATGTGAACTCTTTATGAATTATTGCGAAAAAATACATTATAATATCTATACGACCGGACTGGCTACTTTCGGTGAAATGGTAGACGCCCTGCTGGCACAGTTGCCTCAAGACGAACAGATTCTCCGTTTGGCATTCTTCGGCATGCCGAACGACAACGAACAATACGTCTCCCGCCGCATCATGCTGCGTGAGAAAATCCGTAAGTTTTATGGGAATCATGAACCGGTATTGAGTTATGTTTCCCAGCCACCTCTGAATGCCGGACTGATCTTGGAAGTCCATAGCTACAAAGCGGACGAAGACGATCATATCACCTTCCGCCGTCACGGCGGCTTCCCGTATGTCGTACTGGAAAATGCCGATGGCCGTTTTCTCTTTGCCGGCGGCTTCCACGGGGATGTGATAAACTTCGGTATCCAGCAGCAGTCCGCCGAAGTATTCCACATGATGGGAGAGGTGATGCGCCGGGAAGGCTTCCCCGTAAACTGCATCATCCGCCAGTGGAACTACATCGAGCAGATCACCCGCTTCGACGGGCCGGACCAGCATTACCAGATGTTCAACAACGCCCGTGCCGATTTCTATGGAAAGACGGACTGGAGCAACGGTTATCCGGCTGCTACCGGTATTGGGGCCAACTTGGGGGGCATACTGGTCGATTTGGATGCGGCCGTGTTCGCCCGTCCCGAATGCTATGCCACCCCGATCGACAATAAATTGCAGATAGCCGCCCACGCCTATTCGGACCAGGTCCTCGAAGCTGCCCAGCAGAAGAAAGCCACTCCGAAGTTCGAACGGGCCAAAAGCATGACTTTCGATGACCGGCGGATCGTTTATATTTCCGGTACGGCAGCTATCCGTGGGGAGGAAAGCCTGGTTGGGGTAGGGCTCGGACGCCAGCTCCATATCACGATGGAAAACATCGGCCAGCTGATTGGTAAGGCGAAACTGAAAATGCTGCGTGTCTATCTGAAAGAGAAATCCTTCTATGAGGAGGCACGAGAACTGCTGGAAGGATATGGTTTGAATATTCCCATATCTTATATGTGGGCGGACGTTTGCCGGGATGAGTTATTGATCGAAATAGAAGGGATCGCCATCGAGTAGACGTTTCATAGGCATGAAACGAAAGTTCCCTCGTATGGAGACAGGCGTTTCACCTTATGGAAACGAGAGCTTCTCCGGCGGGGGACAGGTGATAGGTAAAGAACAAATATTACTAACTAAATAAACAAGAGAAAAAATGAAAAAGAATCTTATGAAATCGGCCGCTATGGGAGCCCTCCTGCTTTCGATGGCTGCATGTAACGGCAAAACATCTACTGGCGAGGCTACCTGTTGCGCAGCGGCAGGCGAAGGACAATGCACCGAACAGTGCGGAAACGACTGCAAGAATGAATGTAACAACAATGCTAACTGTAAAAATAATAAAGAAATGAAGTATTCTAAGAAGTACACGAATGCCGACTTCTACAAAGACGGCAAGTTCCAACAGGATGTTGCTATGGAAGCAATGAAAGACATGTTCGCTTTCTACGGTGTTCCTTTCACCGAACTGATGGCTAAGGACATGTGGGTGACTGATTTCGGTCTGGGTGATTTTGAAAACGTGGGTATGGGTGGTATTTTCTGGGTCAACGATCCTGAATACGGCTACTTCGCTCACGCGATCTACCTGCTTCCGGGACAGATGATCCCCGAACATGCGCATGTAAAGACCAAATTCCCGGCTAAACATGAATCCTGGATGGTAGAAAAGGGATGGGTTTATAACTTCTCTGAAGTAGGTGACGAGACTCCGAACGCTCCTGCTATCCCCGCTACCCACGGTGCGATCAAGAGCAAAAATTTCGTCGTACAGAATGTAGGTGATGTTCTTCGCCTGAAAAAACTGGAAACATTCCACTTTATGATGGCTGGTCCTGAAGGTGCTATTGTTGATGAATGGGCATGCTACCACGATAATGACGGCTTGCGCTTCACCAACACGAAAGCTGCGTTATAATAAGTAATAAACACCTTATAATTTATTACATGAACAAATACTATTTATTAGTATCACTCTTTCTGTCCTCTTCTGTTATGGTGTCTGCCGGCCCTAAGCAGAAGAAGGCGGAAACGTGGATTGATGCTTCAGTCAAAGCTAAAACGGAATTACAGGCAAAGCTGAAGAAATCCGGAATGCCGATCGTCTCTACCTGGATGAAGCATAAGGCGAAAGCCGAACCTTTCGTGGTAGACTTGAAAGGCGTGGATAAGCTGGTGCTTGTAACGGCCGGTGGTCCCGATGGTACGGATTACGACCAGGCTGTATGGGCGAATGCCCGTTTGATCAAAGCCGATGGTACAGCCGTATGGTTGGACGAAGTTCCTTATGAATACGGTGTTGCCGGTTGGGCAAAACCCAAGATGAACACGAATGCATACGATCATGAGATCGTTATTGCTGGAAAGGAATACAAACACGGCGTGTTCTGCCATGCGAACGGCACGTTGGTATACCCGGTGGGTGGCCAGTATGTCCGCTTCGAAGCCGAAGTCGGTATCGATGATACTTCAAGTGGCGGAAGTGTGTTTTTCCAGGCATTGAATACGGTTCCGACCTTTGTGGCGGAAGAATTGAACAACAAGTATCCGGAAGAAATCGGTATGCTGGGTGCGGTACTGGACGGCCTGGATACCTGGTTGATCACCCCGGATGCCTCAGTCGAAAAGCAGGCTGCGGATAATGCGATCGCCCGGTTGAAGGACGGAGCCTACTATTCGAATGTGGCAAAGCAGATCGCAAACGAAAAAGATCTCAATACACAGATACGCAAATATCTCGAACTGGTTGAGAAAGTACAGGAACTGTACACGCTTCAGAGCGATTTGGAATGGCTGAACGTCGAGGCTGTCAAATTGGCTTTCGCCGATATGAAAAAGCAGAAAGGCTACGACGCCGCCAAATACGAACCGATGCTGAACGAACTGGTACGGCTCGAAAAGAAAGGTTTCAAAGGCATCTATAACGGTGACGAACAGGCTATCGCTGATGCCAAGAAAGCATTGGAATGCAAACGTGCCATCTTGCTGGCTAACCCGTTGCTGGATGCCGACAAGATCGTGGCAGCCCGTTTCAAGGTAGGTTCAAAGGCACACCAGATCATGACTCCTTCCTTGGGGACTCAGGCCAATAACTGGAGTAACCAGGAATCTGCCGGTCGTGAGGGCTTCGATGCCGAGATCGTCGAACTCTCCAATCTGCGTGGCGATATACAGATGCGTCAGGTCTACAAACCGAAAAACGGTTCTTCCATCGCTGACCTGAAACTGCATTGGGACGGTGACCGTGTGATGTTCACACAGACACAGGACGACAAGCGTTGGAACATCTATGAAGTGAATCTGGATGGGACAGGCTTCAAGCCGCTTGTGGAAAACGATGAGCCGGATCTGGAGTTCTACGATGGTACTTACTTGCCCGACGGTCGTGTGATCGCTATCTCCAACATCGGTTACCAGGGTGTTCCTTGTGTGAACGGTAGCGATGCGGTAGGTAACATGGTGCTGTATGACCCGAAGGACAAGAGCATGCGCCGCCTGACATTCGACCAGGACGCCAACTGGAATCCGGTCATCATGAATAACGGCCGTGTGATGTACACCCGCTGGGAGTACACCGACCTGACCCACTACTATTCCCGTATCGTAATGCACATGAACCCGGACGGAACGGAAAACAAAGCCCTCTACGGTAGCGGTGCGATGTTCCCGAACAGTACGTTCGACGTGCAGCCGTTGCCCGGCCACGGTTCGGCGTTCGTCGGTATCATCTCCGGCCACCACGGTGTGGCACGTTCAGGCCGTATGATCATCTTCGATCCGACCAAGGGACGTAAGAGCACAGCCGGTATGGTACAGGAAATCCCTCACCGTAACCGTCCGATCAAAGAAGAAATCAAGGACCAGTTGGTAAACGGTGTATGGCCGCAGTTCATCAAACCGACTCCGCTGAACGACAAATACTTCCTGGTTGCAGCCAAGTTGGACCCGCATGCCTTGTGGGGACTCTATCTGGTGGACGTCTACGACAACGTGACCTGTCTGATGCAGGCAGAAGGCGAAGGCTATATCAGCCCGATCCTGGTGCGCAAGACAAAGACTCCTCCGTCCATTCCCGACCGTGTGAAACTGAATGAAAAGGAAGCGACCTTCTTTATTCAGGATATCTACGAAGGAGAAGGCCTGAAAGGTATTCCTCGCGGAACGGTCAAGTCTCTGCGTCTGCATGCTTACGAATATGCGTATGTAAAGACCCGTTCCGACCATAACTGGCACGGAATCCAGTCCGGTTGGGATATCAAGCGTATGTTGGGGACGGTTCCTGTCGAAGAAGACGGTTCCGTGATCTTCAAGGCTCCTGCCAATACACCGATCTCCATCCAGCCTTTGGATAAGGATGGCGTGGCTATCCAGTGGATGCGAAGCTGGGTGACCGGTCAGCCGGGCGAAGTGGTTTCCTGTATCGGTTGTCATGAAGACCAGAACCAGATCGCGATCCCGAAACGTGTGATCGCTTCGCAGAAAGCTCCGTCTGCCTTGACTCTGCCCGAAGGCGGTACACGCTCTTTCACGTTCGACCTGGAAGTGCAGCCGATCCTGGACCGCGCTTGTATCGCTTGTCATAACGGTGAAGGAAAAGCGTTCGACCTGCGGGGTGGAAAGAAAGACAAGCTAGGTTATGGCACGTCTTATCTGAACTTGCATCCGTATGTGCATCGTCAGGGAGGCGAAGGCGACATGGTCGTTTTGCAGCCGTACGAATATCATCCCAACACGAGCGAATTGGTACGCTTGCTGAAGAAAGGCCATCACAACGTGAAACTGACCGATAAGGAATGGAAGACGCTTTATAACTGGATCGACTACAACGCTCCCGACAAGGGTTATTTCAATGCGAACGTATTGACAGATCTTCCTTATAAGGGATTCGACCAGATCAAGCGTCGTAAGGAATTGACCGACAAGTATGCGAACGGAGCCGGTGTCGACTGGAAGAAAGAAATCGCCGACTATGCCGACTACCTGAAGAAACAAGGCCCGATCACCCCGGTAATGCCTGAAAAGGCCGCTCCTGTAAAGGAAAAGACCTTGAAGGTGAAAGGTTGGCCTTTCGGTGCTGACCGGATCAAGGAAATGCTGGCTAAGGAGAAGGAAACCCGTAAGGTGGTTGAGATCGCTCCGGGTGTGAAAGTCAATTTCGTCCGTATCCCGGCCGGTGAATTCGTGATGGGTAGCTACCGTGGCGAACCGGATGCTTATCCGACTGCCAAGGTGAAGATCGACAAAGCCTTCTGGATGGCCGAGCTGGAAACGACAAACGAACAGTTCAACGTTGTTTTCCCGGATCACGACAGCCGTTTTGTCGACCAGCAGTGGAAAGACCACGTGGTTCAGGGATATCCGGCCAATAAACCGGAACAGCCTGTTATCCGTGTCAGCTACAACGATGCTATGGAATTCTGCCGGAAACTGAGCGAAAAGACCGGTCTCAAGATCACGCTTCCGACAGAAGCACAGTGGGAGTGGGCTTGCCGCGCCGGTAGCGACCAGGACTTCTGGTATGGCGACATGCATGCGGACTTCGGCAAGAAGGACAATCTGGCGGACAAGACAACGCTGTTGTTTGCCGTTTACGGTGTAGACCCGCAGCCGATGGCGAAGACCAACCCGTGGTACAAGTACTATACCTTCCTTCCGAAAGAAGAGAGCGTGGACGACGGTAACCTGGTCCAGGTCGGCGGCAAGGCTTATGAGGCCAATCCGTTCGGTCTGTACAGCATGCACGGAAACGTAGCCGAATGGACCCGTTCCGACTATGTATCGTATCCGTACAATGAGAAGACGAAAGAGACATCCGAATACAAGGTGGCCCGCGGCGGTTCTTATATCGACCGTCCGAAGTATGCGGCTTCCCATACGCGTAAGGCTTACTATCCGTACCAGCGTGTGTTCAACGTCGGCTTCCGTATGATCATTGAAGATTGATAATGAAAAGGTATAGATGATATCTATCAACTAATAGAGGACACAGATGTGGCGGATTGCCACCGGTTATTTCATCAAACGATTAATCTGCGTACATTTGCCGCATCTGTGAACTCTAATAAAAAAGTAAATGAAAACAAATCTCGAAAGATTTTTCTCCTCCTTTGTAACGACGATCGTCCTGTTACTGATTTATGCCTTTGGCCTGGCCGTTGCCACTTTCATCGAAAAGTATCACGGTACAGCGACAGCCAAAGCAATGGTTTATTATTCCCCCCTGTTTTTTCTGCTCCAATTCCTTTTAGTCGTTAATTTTATCGCGGCTACGATCAAACACCAATACCTGAAACGCGGCAAATGGGGACTGATGCTGACTCATTTCGCCTTTATCATCATCCTTCTCGGCGCCTTGACCTCTTTCCTTTTCGGCGAAGAAGGAATTTTGCATCTGCGTGAAGGGGAGACAAGCAACCAGATTGCTGTCCGCACTTCCGATAACACGACCTTTCATACCCTGCCTTTTTCCGTTGAACTGAAGAAATTCACCTTAACCCGCTATCCCGGTTCCGCCAGTCCCTCTTCCTACGAGAGCGAAGTGATCGTCCATGTGGACGGGGAAGACCGCGAAGAGCGGATCTTTATGAATAACGTATTGGATGTAAAAGGCTACCGTTTCTTCCAGGCCTCCTATGACCAGGACGAACACGGGACCATCCTTTCCGTCAACCGCGACGTGGCGGGGCGGAACATCACCTACACCGGATATCTGTTGCTGGTCATCGGCCTGATCCTTTGCCTGGTCGGTAAGGATTCCCGCTTCATGCGTCAGAGCCGCCGCCTGAAAGAATTGCGCAAGGCGACCAACGTAAGGGTCCTGTTGCTTGCGCTCCTTGCCGTACCCCTGTCCGTAAATGCCGGCGGGAAGGCTTCCCCGATGCTCGATGCCGTACAGAAATATGCGGTGAGCCCGGAACATGCTGCCCTCTTCGGAGCCCTTCCGATCCAGTCGGGTAGCGGCCGTATGATGCCGGTCAATACCTTCTCTTCGGAGATTCTACGTAAGCTCCATAAGTCGGATAAGATCGGTCAGTTGAACTCTGACCAGTTCCTTTTGAGCCTTTTAGCCATGCCCGATATGTGGATGCGCGTTCCCTTTATCGCCCTGTCCAATCCGGAGTTGGCCGCCTATTATGACCTGACGGACGGCGAGTGCGCCTATATCCAGGCCTTCGACAGTAACGGCAGCTACAAGTTGCAAGAGAAGTTGGAAGAAGCCTATAACAAGATGCCTGCCCAGCGTACGCGTTTCGACAAGGACCTGATGAAACTGGACGAGCAGTTGAACATCTTCCATCAGCTGATCAATCACCAGATGCTGAACCTTTTTCCGAAAGAAGACGACCCGAATCATAAATGGTATGCACCCGGCGACGACCTCTCTGCCTTTACCGGCAAAGACTCCATGTTCGTATCCCGTATTTTCGACTGGTATTTAGGCGAAGTGCAGGAGGGCTTGAAGAGTGGCGATTGGGCGAAAGCCGATGAAGTGGTCGGCATGATCGACACCTACCAGCAAGCCAAGAACAAGACACTCGATATCAGTCCGAAGCGCATGCAGGCCGAATTGAAATATAACAAGATGGATGTTTTCCGTTATTGCAAGATCGGCTATCTGGTCTTGGGCGGACTGTTGTTGGTCCTTTCTTTCGCGATGCTGTTCCGCCGGACCCGCTGGATGAAGGTTGCCGTATGGCTGTTAGGAGCCGGCGTACTGGTCGTCTTCCATTATCATATGTTCGGAATGGGGATGCGCTGGTATATCGGTGGCTATGCTCCTTGGAGCAATTCCTACGAGACGATGGTCTATGTGGGATGGGCGACTGTCCTTGCCGGACTGTTGTTCGTGCGCCGTAGTACGATCACCTTCGCGCTGGCCACCCTGTTCGGCGGTATCATCCTCTTCGTCTCCGGTCTGAACTGGATGGACCCTGAGATCAATCCGCTCGTACCGGTCCTGAAATCGCCGTGGCTGATGTTCCATGTGGCGGTCATTGTTGCCGCTTACGGCTTTTTCGGTATCAGTTGCCTGATCGGGCTGACCAATATGGTGATGATGTTCGTCGCCGGAAAGAAGAACAAAGAGATATTGAAAGCCCGTATCACCGAACTGAGTATTGTGGGTGAGATGGCGTTGTGGGTAGGGCTTGCCCTGATGACTGTCGGCACTTTCCTCGGTGCTGTCTGGGCGAATGAGTCCTGGGGCCGTTATTGGGGGTGGGACCCGAAGGAGACTTGGGCGCTGATCACGATGGTCGTCTATGCCGTAGTGACTCATCTCCATTTGGTGAAACGCTGGAATAGTCTTTGGTTGTTCAATCTGGCATCCGTGATCGCGTTCGCTTCCGTGCTGATGACTTTCTTCGGTGTCAATTATTTCCTGAGCGGAATGCATTCATACGGTCAAAATGATAATGTGCATGGAATATTCACCTATCTTTATATCGCCTTGGGGGTAGTCGTTATCTTGGCTGTCCTTTCGTACAGGAGATGGAAGACGAAGGTGTGAAACATATATGTTTTGAAAACGAAACATGGGTGTTTTGAATGCGAAACATCTATGTTTTGAGGTTGAGAGAACTGATAACGAATAAAAAATAGTACGAACACTTAAAATTAATTAGTCATGAGAACATTTAATCATGTCGGTATCGTAACGACAGAACAAGTAGAAGGGGCTATGTTTAACGAAGGCCTGAAAGTATGGTTGACAGACTATAGCAAAAGTCCGAATCGCATCGAATTCCTGAAATTCGAGGACGGCAGCTGTCTGCCCGAACTGGTACAGAAACAGGGACACATTGCCTACACCGTTCCTTCTTTGGAGGAAGAGTTGAAAGGCAAGAAGGTGATCTTCGGCCCGGCCGTATGCGACGAACACCTGACGATCGCTTTCATCGAAGAAGAAGGCATCGCCATCGAAATCATGGAAATCAAATAATAACATTAATAACATACTTAAATAAAGGAGGAATATACCATGTCAGACATAAAGACAAAATTTATAAATGATCCCGAACAGATAACACCCGAATTGTTGGAAGGTTATGTATTGGCATATCCGGACCAGGTCAAGTTAGGTGGTGAAAATATCGTCGTACGTGCCAATCCGAAGAGCGAAGACAAAGTGGCTATCGTGACTTTGGGCGGTTCCGGTCATGAACCCGCATTGAGCGGATTCGTAGGCGAAGGTATGCTGGACTGCTCTGTCGTGGGCGACATCTTTGCCGCTCCCGGTGCACAGCGTCTGTTCCAGGCTTTGCAGCTGATGAAGCGTGAAGCCGGTATCCTGTTGGTTGTCCTGAACCACTCTGGCGACGTGATGAGTGCGAACATGGCTTGCCAGTTGGCAGAACGTGTAGGCATTAAGGTGAAACAAGTGCTGACTCACGACGATATCAGCGCCGGTATCGGTGCCGACATCAACGACCGTCGCGGCTTGGCCGGTTGTGTGCCTTTGTATAAAATATTAGGTGCTGCAGCCGAAGAAGGCAAGACGCTTGACGAGCTGGTCGAAATCGCCGAACGCTATAACAACAACGTCGCTACTCTGGCCGTTGCCATGCGCTCTTGTACGCATCCGCAGAATGGTGGTACGATCACCGACCTGCCCCAGGGCATCATGGAGATCGGTATGGGACAGCACGGCGAAGGCGGTGGAGGACAGAAACCGCTTGTATCTGCCGACGATACGGCTGCCGAGATGGTAGACCTGCTTTGCCAGCAGCTCAAGCCGAAGGCTGGCGACAAGATGATGCTTATCATCAACGGCGTAGGAGCGACTACCCACATGGAGTTGAACATCATCTTCCGTAAAGCCTACAAGGAACTGGAAGCCCGTGGCCTCCAGGTTGTCGTAAGCCGTATTCAGGAAATCCTGACCGTACAGGAACAGGCCGGTTTCCAGATGATCATGGCTATCCTCGACGAAGATCATATCGACTATCTGAAGAACAAACGTGCTGATGCACCTTACTGGACAACAATCGGTAAATAAACGAGATATGAAACAACTGACTATCGAAAACTTCAAGGCGATGCTCGACAACGCCTTGAAGAACATCAAAGAACGCGAAGACGAATTTTCTAAACTGGACGCCGTTATCGGTGACGGCGATCACGGCCAGGCAATCGTGACAGCCATGTCTGCTATCGTGACTACGGCCCAGAAAGGAACGGAGTTCAAAGCCATGCTGAACGATATGGGTTTTGACGTCATGTTGCAGGTAAGCGGTTCCACCAGTACGCTGTTGGGGGCTTTCTTCTTAGGTATGAGCGACCATGCTTCCGGTACGGAACTGGATGCAGCCGGAGTGAAAGCCATGTTTGCCGGCGGTCTTGCCAACGTGCAGAAACAGACGAAAGCCCAGAAAGGCGACAAGACCATGATGGACGCCCTGATCCCGGCTGTGGAAGCGATCCAGGCATGTCCTTCGGACGATATCAAGGAAATCCTCGAAGCCGGAGCGAAAGCCGCCCTTGCCGGTGCTGCTTCGACCGTAGAAATGAAAGCCAACTTCGGCCGTGCCCGTAACTACGGCGAACGCTCCGTCGGTTATGCCGACAGCGGTGCAACCTCTTGGAGTTGCATGTTTGAATCGTTCGCACAAGCGCTTTGAGAAATTAAGAATTAAGAATTAAAAATTAAGAAAGGAAAAAAGCTATGGCAGATATGGATGGGTTCAGAGAAGCGAATAATTTCGGCTTCGGACAAACTTCCCAATTTGACAATTTTCATGTAAAAGGTGCGTCTAACTACTCTTGGGGTATGAAAGACCGCCTCTCTCGTATCTTCAACCCGAAAACAGGCCGTGCCGTTATGTTGGCATTCGACCACGGGTTTATCATGGGTCCGACTTCAGGTTTGGAACGTATCGACCTGAATATCGTTCCCCTCGTACAATATGCCGACTGTATCATGTGTACGCGCGGTATCTTGCAAACTTCCATTCCCGCCAACATCAACAAGCCCGTCTGCCTCCGTTCGGATGCCGGTTCTACGATCCTGACGGAATTGAACCGTAACGTCTTGATCGATATCGAAGATGCGATCCGTTACAATGCTTCCGCTATGGCAGTCATGTTCTCTGCCGGCGATGGCGAACAGGAAGCCATCACGGCAGCCAACTTGGTGGAAGCTGTCGATATGGGAAACCGCTATGGCATCCCCGTCATGGGTGTGACGGCTGTCGGCAAACAGATGGCACGAGACTCCCGTTACTTCGCACTCGCATCGCGCGTATGCGCCGAGAACGGTGCTTCTATCGTGAAGACTTACTACTGCGACGGTTTCGAAAAGGTAGCTGCCGCCTGTCCGGTTCCCGTTGTGATCGCCGGAGGTAAGAAACTGCCTGAAAAGGAAGCACTCGAACTCTGCTACAACGCCGTTAACGACGGTGCTGCCGGTGTCGATATGGGACGTAACGTCTTCCAGAGCGAAAACCCTGCCGCCATGATCCAGGCCGTACACGCTGTCGTACACGAAGGCTTGACACCGGAACAAGGTTTCGAAATGTTCAAGGATTTACAATAATGTGCTAATGGGTCAATATGCCAATGTACCAATGGAATGAATGTCCCATTTGGAGTATTTCACCGGCATATTGGCACATTCGCAAATTGATAAATTATTAATTATGCATAAATTATTTACTTATCTCTGTTCCGCATTGTTGCTGGTAACCGCTACATCCTGCGAGAAGAAGACAGAAAAATTGCTGTTGGGTGGTTCCGGCTGGAACAAGATCGTGATCATCGATAAGAACACCAAGCAGGTAGAGTGGGAGCATCCCCTCGAAAAAGGCTGGGAATGCAACTCTGCTGTTGCCACTCCCGACGGGAATATCCTCTTTGCCTATGCCAGAGGTGCGAAGCTGATTGACCGCAACCATCAGGAGATCTGGAATATTGCTGCTCCCGATACCTGTGAGATGCAGACTGCCCGTGTGTTGCCCGACGGTAACTATCTTTTGGGTTGGGTAGGCCATCCGGCTGTCATCATGGAGGTGAGCCCGAAGGGAGAAATCCTGTCGCGTACCGAATATGAGACAGGCATCGAACATCCGCATGCCCAGTTCCGCCAGCTGAACAAGAATGCCCGCGGTAACTACCTGATGCCCCTCTTTGCCACTTCCGACGTGCGCGAGATCTCTCCGCGAGGCGAAGTCGTGAAGATCACCCGTCTCGAAGGAACACCCTTCACGACATTGGCATTGGCTAACGGGAACCATTGGGTTGCCTGTGGTGACGGTCACTCCCTGATGGAAGTGAACCTCGACAACGGCGAAGTAGCCCGCCGTTACGGTGAGAACGATATCAAAGGAGCCCGCCTGTTCTTCGTCGCCGGCTTGCTTCCTGCAAAGGATGGCGGCCTGTACGTCTGCAACTGGCAGGGACATGACAAGAATGCCGTAGAGGCCAACAGCCCCCAGGTATTCGAAATCAATGATAAAGGTGAAGTGATCTGGAATCTGAACGATAACGAAAAGTTCGGTATGATTTCTACGATTAGCACGATCGAATAAGCCGTCTTTATTTGGATCATAAAAGGGTATGTCATTCATTTGATGTACCCTTTTTTCATTTACCCCTTCCTACCTCCGTTTTTCTAAAAAAGAGATTAAAACTATCAATCTCTGCTAAAGCTCCGTAAAAATAAAATGACTAAAAAAAACGTACGTTTTTTTTAGTCATTTAGAGGAAGCAAATATACTTAAAATCTTTGAATATCAAATATTCTTATTTGTTTTTTATTCTCTTGTCAGTCAGATGTATCAATGGATAGATCTGATACTCTCTGATAGTCAGCCATTAACAATATTTCAGATATAAAATGACTAAAAAAAACGTACGTTTTTTTAGTCATTTAGAAGACGATTAATCATCATATAACCAATTTGTTACGCCTTCCCTGCTTTTGGGACTGACGAACTTTGGTATGAAATAATATGTATAATAATTTATTGTAAATCAGCTACTTGTAATAAGTGGTTAAGAAAGGAAAAATCAAGATTGATTATCCTTCATTGTTATACGGTTGAAAAAGTGCGGCTGAAATTACACTATTTAGAAATAGTCTAATTTGTAATTAGAATGAAATTTTTCAATAATAAATGATAATCATGTGTTATTTGATAGATATCATTAAGGTTATATCTAACTATAATAGCAAGGATATATTCTTGTGAATTAAAGTGAATAATAAAATTAATACATGATTATCATACATTTTTGCAAAAATTCGGATGTGATTGATAATTAAGCTATTAAAATTCGAAAAAGTTTGAATATCAAAGAAATTGAATATCTTTGCGCTGTCAAAATAAAATATTATTTATCGCCTGAAGAGGTATTTAAATACCTCTTATTTTGTACTTTAAAGTACAAAATTTCTACTGTTTCTAATACAAATTAATGATATTTTATTTTGAGATTTTGTAGCCAAGATTTTTCGATTACGTTGTCTGTATCGGGACTGACGAACTTTTGTGTGGGGTAATAAATGTTTTAATTATATGAAAATCAATTATTTACTATTAAGGCTGACGCGAGAGAAATATATCAATCGTTGGGTTATTCTCCTGATTGATCTGTTTCTTTCTGTTTTTTCGACCATCACTTCCTTGGCTTTAATCAGCTACATTTTAGATTGCGACTACTCCAACCAAGTTGTATTCAGAGTCTTTTTAGCTTCGGCGTTTTGTAGCATCGTCAGTTTTTTTGTTTGTCAGACCTATAAAGGAATTATTCGTCACTCTGCTTTTACCGAGACGGGGCGTATCGCTATGGCCTCCTCCCTGAAAGTGGCGATCGTTCTGCCTGTCCTTTTCCTGCTGACTGAAACCTTTTCTTTCCGTAGTTTCCTGCTAGGGAGTGTGATCGATTTCTTTCTCACCTTCTTTATCTTGACGATTTTCCGTGTCTTCCTGATCACGGGCTATACTTTTATGATAAGTAGCATGACTTCCCGTAGTAAAGATAAACTGTTGGTTTTCGGGCATGAAAAATCTTCTCCGGCATTCTTGAACGACTCGTTTTTACGTGAAAACTCATCCTATCAGGTCGAAGGTTTTCTCCGTTTCGGACCGAGAATCTCCATGCGTATAGGAGTCTATAAAGTCTATTTTGTATCCGACCAGGCAGAATTCAACCGCTTGGTGAACCGCTATAACATCAAGGCCATTCTTTTTACCGATTATAAAGTCGTAAAAGAGGAAAGCGAACGTCTGGTCCGTTTTTGCGAGAAAAAGAAGATCCGTATGCTGTTGTTGCCCTCCATCGACGAACTCCAGGGAGGTAAAATGCAATTGCGTGCCCTTCCCGAAGTCCGCATCGAAGACCTGTTAGGACGCGAAGAGATCCGTATCAACATGGAGGAGATCGCGGGTTCCCTGAAAGGCAAAGTCGTTTTGGTCACCGGAGCCGCCGGTTCCATCGGTAGCGAACTCTGTCGCCAACTCTGCCATTTCGGGCTGAAACAATTGGTTCTGTTCGACAGTGCCGAAACCCCGATGCACAACATCCGGCTGGAGTTGGAAGAAAAGTTCCCCGATGTCGAGTTTACCCCGGTCATGGGAGACATTCGCATGATCCATCGTGTCGAAAGCATCTATCAGCGTTTCCATCCCCAGTTGGTCTTCCATGCCGCCGCCTACAAGCATGTGCCCCTGATGGAAGAGAACCCCTGCGAAGCCGTCCATACGAATGTCTACGGTACGCGTAACGTAGCCGATATGGCAGTCAAGTACGACGTAGACAAGTTCATCATGGTCTCGACTGATAAAGCCGTCAACCCGACCAATGTCATGGGAGCGTCCAAGCGTTTGGCGGAGATGTATGTGCAAAGCCTGAGCATCGCTATCAGCAAAGGCCGGCATTCCGGTAAAACCCGTTTTATCACCACCCGTTTCGGAAACGTGTTAGGCAGCAACGGCTCCGTCATTCCCCGTTTTCGTGAGCAGTTGGCAAAAGGCGGTCCTCTGACCGTCACCCATCCCGACATCATTCGCTACTTCATGACGATCCCCGAAGCCTGCCGCTTGGTTTTGGAAGCCGCCTTTATGGGCAAAGGAAACGAAATCTTCGTCTTCGATATGGGAACCCCTGTGAAGATCGCCGATCTGGCACGCCGCATGATCGAACTGGCAGGCCTTATCCCCGGCGAGGATATCGAGATCAAATATACCGGCCTCCGTCCGGGCGAAAAGCTCTACGAAGAATTGTTGGCAACGAAAGAAAATACATTACCAACGGAAAACGAAAAGATCTACCGTGCCCAAGTCCGGGAATACGATTACGAAGACATCTGTACGCTCATGTCCCCCTTGATCGACCTCGCGATCAAAGTAGACAAAATGGGAACCGTCCGAATGATGAAAGGAATCGTGCCTGAGTTCAAGAGCAAGAATTCGGTATATGAGGCGTTGGACAAGGCTGAATAATACCCTGCTCCTGTTTTTTGCAGTATTATCCGCCCTCTGTTTGTCCGGAGGCTATTACGCCGGTGGAATCTGTATCTGGCTATCCTTCCTGACATTGTTGGTTTGGCCGATATTGGCAGTCAACCTGTTGTTGCTGGTAACACAATTATTCACAAAAAAGAAATGGAAATGTATGGTTCCTTTGCTGGCGATCCTGCTTCATGCGGATTATCTGTCAGCCGTTTATCAACTCCCATATTGCTCTAAACCGGCTGTATC
>OGGJ01000191.1_pt1 | contig 66002 bp, 68 predicted proteins | sample 1571071 | NCBI WGS metagenome assembly OGGJ01 (sample SAMEA2581954, study PRJEB24529) | metagenome | biome: Human gut stool | place: China | collected 2011
GAATGCCGGTGATTACCTTGACCGGCTCCGTATCCTGAAAGCCGATCAGTTTATTCAAATAGCCGTCACGCCGCCTGAGTTCATGGGAATCTATCATGTTTTCACACCTCCTGCGCTATTAGTATAGCATAAATCGGCGAGAAAATCAAGTAAATGCACCATAGTGCAAAAACTTTTTATATTCGACTAATTTTGCAGGGTTAAATGAACAACAGCCCACGGCTATCATAGACCGAAGCTCCGTTATCGTTTCCACAGCGGATGGCACGGTCAAGTGCCATGATCGTTGCCACGGCGCCGTCGATTTTCTCTGTGGATTTCTCTTTGTCCGGCTTGATGTTTCCGGCAGGGTCGGTGCGGATGAAAATGTTGTCCATCATCCAGCGGAGGACAGGATGCCCGCCGTGGGCAATGCGCTGTTCCAGCACCAGCTTCATCAACTCCTTGGTGGGCGGGGACATATCCTTGAAGCCCTGTCCGAAAGGAACGACTGTGAAGCCCATGCCCTCAAGGTTCTGCACCATCTGCACAGCGCCCCAACGGTCGAAGGCAATTTCTCGAATGTTAAAACGCTCACCCAGACTCTGGATGAACTTCTCGATGTAGCCGTAATGAACAACATTACCCTCGGTGGTCTGTAAAAAGCCTTGCCGCTCCCATACATCGTATGGCACATGGTCACGCCGGACTCGGAGATCGAGGTTGTCTTCCGGTATCCAGAAGTACGGCAGGATGACATATTTGTCGTTCTCATCTTCCGGTGGGAATACCAGAACGAATGCCGTAATGTCCGTTGTTGAAGACAGGTCCAGACCGCCGTAACAGACACGGCCTTCCAGATCATCCTCGCAGACAGCGAATTCGCATTTGTCCCACTTGTCCATCGGCATCCAGCGCACCGCCTGTTTGACCCATTGGTTGAGTCTCAGCTGCCGGAAGGAGTTCTCCTCGCCGGGGTTCTGCTTGGCAGATTCGCAGGCATCCTTCACCTTGTCGATGCCAACCGTGATGCCGAGGGACGGATTGGCTTTCTTCCAGACCTTCGGGTCTGTCCAATCATCCGCTTCCTCCGCACCGTAGATAACGGGATAGAAGGTGTGGTCGATCTTGCGTCCCTCAATGATGTCTTTGGCTTTCTGGTGAATCTCATAGCAGATGGACTTCGTATCGTTGCCGGCCGTGGTGATGAGGAAATACAGCGGCTGCATACGGGCATCGCCGGAGCCCTTGGTCATAACATCAAAGAGCTTGCGGTTCGGCTGGGTGTGCAGCTCATCGAATACAACGCCGTGGGTGTTGAAGCCGTGCTTGTTGCCGACATCGGCGGAGAGCACCTGGTAGATACTGCCCGTTGGCTGATAAATGAGCCGCTTCTGGGAATCCAGTATCTTGACCCGTTTGGAGAGTGCCGGACACATCCGCACCATATCAGCCGCCACATTGAAAACGATGGACGCCTGCTGACGGTCGGCGGCGCAACCGTACACCTCGGCGCGCTCCTCGCCGTCACCGCAGGTGAGCAGAAGAGCTACCGCAGCGGCGAGCTCGGACTTGCCTTGCTTTTTCGGAATTTCGATGTAGGCGGTGTTGAACTGCCGATAGCCGTTCGGCTTGAGGACACCAAAGATGTCCCGAATGATCTGCTCCTGCCAGTCAATCAGCTCAAAGGGCTTTCTCGCCCAGGTGCCTTTGGTGTGGCACAGGCTCTCGATGAACATCACGGCATAATCCGCTGCATCCGCATCGTAGTGGGAGGTTTTCTCCATGAACCTTGTGGGCTTATATGTTTTCAGTTTTCTCGTAGAGACCACCTCCTGGGCATAAAAAATACAGCCCTGCGGCTGTTTCAGAATATACGAGAGAAAGAGCCTTTCGGCTCAGTCCCTTTATGGAATTATTGGCTTATCAGTTCTCGCTGTGGAGCAGAAGTTCCAGCGCAAGCTGTGTGTTTTCATCGGCGGGTTCAATGTCCCAGCCCCTGTCGTAGTTGCAGACGATTTTGCCGTCCCGCTTGAGCATGAGCTTGGAAATACGTCCGCCGTCGATACCCCACTCGGAGCCTTTGTCGTACTGCTTCATCCAGTAGTGAAAAACCTCGCCGTTAACTCTGATGCTGCCTTCTTTCCACATAATCGTGTACCTCCGTTTGTTTTGTTGTGAGTGTATATTACCGTCATGTCTGGGATATATCCAGTCATTTCGGAGGCATATAGTACACGATCATTCGGGGTGGAAACTGTGTATATTACAGCGGTTCTCCCGTGAGAATGAAATGCACATATTCACCTCGGTGCTCTTCGAGGAATACCACCAGTTCGTAAAACCGCATCGCATTGGCAATATTCTGCACCATCGGCACATCAAACATATTCGAGCGCCCGGTTTTGCGGACGGCAAGAATCTGCTCTCGGATTTTCTCAGTCATTGTCGCACCTCCGGCAGATGTCCTCGCCGTAAGCCACGCTCAGTCCGCAGCCGTTATCCCAGGCAACCATGATGCTGCCGATATCGTCCACACCTCGCACGGTGCCTTTCGTGCCGACAGGCGGTGTTTGGGGATCGTCCATCCGAACAAGCTCCACACGAGTGCCGACCGGATATTCCTTGCGGATACGTTCGACTGTTTCTTTACTGGGAAATCTCATGCTGCGCACCTCCGTTCCTGAATGCCGAGGAGCCAGACATGTTCTTCAGCAGGATTTTTCGAGCGGTCTTATATTCCGCGCCGATGAAGCCGAGCCGCAGGAGAAAGCAGCGGAAGGCATATTTCTCGTTGTCGGTCGGCTTTTCCGTTGCGTTGACCCGTTTCTGATTTCGTGCCATTTCGCACAGCTTGCAGATGAAGGTGTCATAGGCGTTCATCTCGTCCGGGGTGGGCGTTGCCGGGAACCAAGGGAAGGATACCTTTGTATCCGTGATTTCCAGCGGCAGGTCATTCACGCCGAGGGCTTTCTTGATAAGACCGCCCTTGGCGGCGATGAGCGCCTTGAGGTTTTCCAGATTACCGTCGGTGAACAGGCTCCTCGGCATGGAAATGCAGACGGCGCAAGGCTCGTCCTCGTCATCAGTGTGGCTCTGGTCGATGTCAAAGCCCTCATCGTAGAGGTGCTCCAGAAGCCGCTCGATCACCTCGCTGTCGGCACGGTCATCAAAGGAAAGGCTGCCGTTTCGGTCGATGGTGAAGTAATCCACCTCATAGTTGAATGTGGGCGCACCGCAGTACTTTGCGGGGACACCGAGCCAGTCGGAGATGGTCTGCACCAGCCGCTTGCGCTCTGCACCATTCACATGAAAATTCAGTTCCATTCAGAATCCCTCCACCCAAGCAAAAATAATACCGCGTCGGAAAACCCGGCACGGTAATAGCAGTTCATTGTCTCGCCGTCTGTCACAGAGTAGGCATTTTCGCAATCGGTCAGCAGGATGCGCTGTTCGGCAGAGAGCGTATTTCTCAGCCTGTCGGTACAAACGGACAGCTGCTCGATGGCATCGGACAATGATTCGTTCGGTCTGCTGCCGCAATCATTGATGCGCTCCAGTATAAAGGCATCCACGGCAGTTTTCATTGCTTCGTTTTTCATAGTAGCACTCCTTTCGTTTGGCGTACTACATATATTGCTAAGATTTCGCTGAATAGCAAGTCCTATCTGCCGGAAATGCTACATTCTACGATGTGAACAAGACATCGGCTTCATTTGCACTCCCGATTGGGTACAAAGATTTTGACTGGGACACCCATCTTTTTGCAGTTGCCGATCACGAATTTCGTGCCGTGGGATGTTCCGTCCCAGAAAGCCAATACAAGGTCTGCATTCTGGATGATCGTAATATTCCGCTTGAGGGGTGCAGAGCGGCCGAACTTCTCATATTCCGGGAGAAATTCCGTCAGTTTGATTCCGTGTGTCTGCGCATAGCTCCTTGCACAGCTGTCAACACCTCTCGCACCGCCGGAAACGATCTCCGTTACATTATCAGGCAGATATTTTCCGAGGTCATCCACCATAAGTCCTCTCGAACCGATTACAGCAACACGCATTTTCAAGCCGCCTCCAAAATTTATTGTAGATATACCGTATATCCATTTAGGACATTGTAGCACATGATGGACATAAAATAAACATACAATATGTTTATGGAGAGGTGACCGTATGGCTATCAAGAGCGTTTCAATACGCATAGAGGAAGAAATGCTTGAAAAACTCGGCTTTGTTGCCGATTATGAAGGCCGTTCCGTGAACAGCCACATCCTTGTGCTGATTCGCGAGAACATCAAAAAGTTTGAAGAGCAGAACGGCGAGATCAACGGAAGCATCCGACCGGATGTCAATGTGAAGCCCACCAGGAAAAACTGATGAGATCGAGGAGCGGTCAACCCGCTGCCTCGATTTTTTCTGCCCACACGATCCCGCAGAGCACGAACCATACGCACGGGAGTGCCACGCCGTTGCCCCACATCTTATATTCCGCACTGTCGGAATACGGGTCTTTCAGCCACTTTGCGACCTGCTTGTCGGACTTCATCTTGCAGCTGGTCACTTCGGAGTAGGTCTTGAACACCTTGTGCCAGAAGTACATTTCCTCATCGGACGGTTTTTCCGTACCGAGGTCGGCACACCAGTTGTCCGGGAAGCCTTGGAGTCTGGCGCACTCGGTGGGTGTCAAACGGCGGACGGTGTATCCGCTTTGGATAGCGCCCGGTCCTTTTGCCACCAGTGTCGGCTGAAGCTCCTCTTCAAAGGTCGGAGCGAACTTAGCGTTCTGCCCCTGGTTGAAGGTATCTCTGCCTATGCCGTAGCAGACAGCGGTCGGGTCTTTGTAGTCCCGTGCGAGGACAGTCGGTGCTTTTTCCTTGGAAACCTGGGTGAAGCTGCCCGTTGTCATGCTGTACACGGCATGGCGGTCAACGGTATTTAGGGTGAAGCTGACATCTTCGTTGATGCCGTCACCCTGGGGACCGTTCCTGTCCTCGCGGCCGATCATGGAGCCCTGCAGCACATAGGTCTGCTGTTTCGTCCCTGCGTTGGCGCACACCACAGCGGAGCGGTCGCCCAGGTCACGAACTTCATCCCGTTGGTTCTGCGTAAACGCAACAACGGCAATGCCGCCCTGGTTACAGGAGGGATTGCCGCCGTTAGCATCCAGTGTGCGAGAGGTTTCCGCTTCGTAGATACCGCTGTGGGGATTGTCAGATTTCATGGAATTGGAATCCTTGGAGCAGATGCCGAAGGGTTGAAGGATGCAGGTAAAATTGTCCTTGTCCGGCATACGCTGATTTCCACCTGCGTTCTGTTTGGTGAGAGTCGGAGAAACCTGTCCGCCGTCCCAGCCGCAAGGCTCGAACAGCGTCTGGTCGTTGTTACAGGACAGAGTCGCGGACTTATTCTCCTGAATGAGCACACCCTTGCCGCCGCCTTCGCAGCCGGAGCGGATCTTCATCACAAGCGGTACATTGTTGCCGCCCGTGCCCATGCGTGAGGTCAGCGTTTGCACATTGCCGTCCTCGGATAGCTTGACCCGGCTGTCGGTCGGATGGTTTTCCAGTGCCACCGCCGCAGGAACAACACCTGCACGGAGCGTGGGAGAACACTCTTCCTCATAGCCGATGGTGCGGCTCTTTGCGGAATGCTCGGTACAGAAGCCTGCCGACTCCACTACACAGGGTGGATGCCCGTGTGTCTCCGCACGGAGCGTAGCTGCGACATCCTCCGAAACATTCATGCGGTCGCCGCCCTGGTCGTTCAGCACGATGCCGTTGCGACCTGTTGAGACTCCGCAGTTTACACCGAGTGTGGAAGAAACCTCCTCGGTCAGACTGCCGTTGTATCCGTCATAGCCTGTCGCTCCAGGGCAAGGCGTAAAACTTCCGGCAGCTCTTTGCCACGAGCGGAAGCCCTCCGCAGAATACCCAGACAAGCCTTCTGACTCAAATAGTATTTTTCCGGCACCTCCGCCTGCAAGATCTGCGACAAGGTAGATGCGGCGTCTTCGCTGGGGAACTCCCCAGTATTGTGCGTCAAGAGTTCGGTACGCAACGCTCCATCCGTCTCCCATGTATAGGTCGGCGTAGGGCCATCGTGCCTTTTCAGGCATAGGCACCTGGGCATTCGGCTTGGCGATGCCGATGACCGCTTCGAGGACGGCTTTGAAGTCCTCGCCCTTGTTCGAGGAGAAGGCGCCGGGGACATTCTCCCATACGATGTATCTTGGATATCTGTCATCGGTGGCACACCTCATTTCTTTGATGATTCGGACGGCTTCGTAGAAAAGGCTGGAACGGGAACCGTCCAGACCGTCCCTTCGGCCTGCCACGCTCATGTCCTGACATGGGCTGCCGAAGGTGATAATGTCCACAGGCTCGATCTTGCCGCCGTCCATAGCGGAGATGTTCCCGTAGTGCTTCATAAAAGGCAGACGCTTGGTGGTCACCCGAATGGGAAACGGCTCGATCTCCGAAGCCCACACGGGAGTGATACCGGCAAGCAGCCCACCCAATGGAAAGCCCCCGGAGCCGTCAAACAGGCTTCCGAGGGTCAAAGTCTTATTCGTCATGGGGCGCTACCTCACTAAACTTGTATTCTTTTCCGTCACGCAGAACGCTGACCTTTTCATCCGTGCCGACCTGTTCGATGTATCTGCGGACGATGACATCGCAGAACTTTTCATCCAGTTCGATGGTGCAGCAGATGCGGTCGGTCTGCTCACAGGCAATGAGCGTAGAGCCGCTGCCGCCGAAAGGGTCAAGCACCATGGAGTTTGCCATAGAGCTGTTCTGGATGGGATACGCCAGAAGCGGAATGGGCTTCATGGTGGGATGGTCTCCGTTTTTCTTCGGCTTATCAAACTCCCAGATGGTGGACTCTTTCCGTCCGGTGTACCACTGGTGCTTGCCTTTCTTCTTCCAACCATAGAGACACGGCTCGTGCTGCCACTGATACGGAGAACGCCCCAGTACCAGGGACTGCTTCTTCCAGATACAGCAGCCGGAGAGGTAGAAGCCTGCGGCATCAAACGCCTTTCGGAAGTTCAGCCCCTCGGTGTCGGCATGGAACACATAAATGGACGCATCGTCCGCCATGACCTTCTCCATATTGGAAAAGGCATCGAAGAGGAAGTCGAAAAACTTCTCCGATGCCATGTTGTCGTTTTTGATTTTTCCGGCGCTGCCCTCATAGTTCACATTGTAGGGCGGGTCGGTGATGACGAGGTTCGTCTTGCGGCCGTCCATGAGGGCGGCGTAGGTTTCCTCTTTTGTGCTGTCACCACAGATGAGTCTGTGCCGCCCCAGCGTCCAGATGTCACCGAATTTCGTGAAGGTCGGCTTTTGCAGCTCGGCATCCACATCAAAATTATCCTCTTCGGCTTCAATGCCATCGTCAAAGAGCTTCGACAGCTCCTTTTCGTCAAAGCCGGTGAGAAGCGGGTCAAAATCTGCCGCCTGCAAAGACTCGATCTCCACACGCAGAAGTTCTTCATCCCAGCCTGCGTCCATTGCCATGCGGTTGTCGGCGATGATGTAGGCCTTCTTCTGGGCTTCCGTAAGGTGGTCGGCAAAGACGCACGGCACCTCAGAAATGCCTTCCTCCTTGGCGGCAAGAATACGACCGTGACCGGCAATAACGCCATAGTCACGGTCGATGATGACAGGATTGATAAAACCGAACTCACGGAGCGAGGAGCGGAGTTTGTTGATTTGCTCCGGCGAATGGGTACGGGCGTTATTGACATAGGGAACCAGCTTCGTGATAGGTACGAGCTGCATCTCGGTCGTTGTTTTCATCAGACCAGCCCCCATTCCGCAAACTTCTCGAAACCGCCCACCGAGCGGATGTAGTTCCGAGCGATCTCCACGATCTCAGCGTAGGGTCTGCCGTCTACGGTATCGTCCCCGATGGCGCAGCAGAGCGTCACGGGCTTGCGGGTTTCCTGCGCTTTGAGAAAGGCATAGATATTCACGGACACATCTGCCTTGGACAGGTCCTTGCCGTGCAGACCGCCGCCGGTAGCGGAGTCTGCCATATCGCTGCCCAGCTTGCGGTTGGTTGCGCCGGTGTCCACATCGGTGCCGCCCGTCCAGTCGCCCAGCGGATTGATCTCCGCATCGGGATAAATCTCGCGCAGATACTGTGTCTCGGTATTGCTCTGACAGAGGATGAGCCGGTCACCATCCAGAATGTACTTCCCGTCATGGGGATACACGGAGAAAATGTCCCGTGCAATCTGCGACAGCTTTTTCTGCTCCTCGGTCACGGGTATTCCTTTGAAGATGCCGTTGTCACCGCAGCGGACGCCGTCTGCCTGGTTATCGGCAAGGTGACCGTCCTGCGGCACTTCCACATAGTCCACGGTGAGATTTCCGGCAATGCGGTGAACGGCAGCGGTGGCACCCGCCTTGCCCAGAGAAACAGAAGTTTCCGCAATGATGTGGCACACACCGTGGCCGATGAGGACTTCAACAGCGATGCGGGGATTTTCTACTTTCTTGTATGCCAGGTCAACGAGCGCACCGGCAATTCTGTCCGCCACCTTGTCCGGGTGGCACGGATTTACTTTTTCAAACATGGTGTTACCCCTTTCTCGCACGAAGCAGGCGCTCCATAAGGTCATCCTGCGGCGTAGACTCGCCGTATTCCGTGCTGCAGTTTTCTTTCACGATCTGGAATATCTCATTCCAGAGCCGAACCGCCTGGTTCATGTAGTTGATGCCGATGTTGATAAACGGGGACGGAATCGGCTTTCCCGTGGTGGGGTGCTTGGAGAGGAAGCCCATACGGTTGGTCATTTCCTCGCACTGCACCCAGCGGGCGGAACACATGGCGTAGCGCTCCAAGAGCTGCGGCGACACCTTTGCGGCACAGCCAATGCCTTTGAGCCACTGCCAGGTTTCCGTGTAGATTTCCTGCGCCTGCAGGACGCTGCCGTCCCGCTGCTCGGCGGAAAGAAAATCATGGGGCTTCGGCATAGCAACACCCTCGACTTCGGGAATGTCCAGCACTTCAAGTTTTCTGCCACCGGGATTCCCGTTTTCGGCCTTGTCCTTGACTGCGGATTTCTTCCTTCCCGCACTGGGTCTTGCGCCGCCGCGCCCGCCTGTGTTATTCGATTTTGTGGGCATCCGAGTTCACCTCCCTTAATTACCCTTTTGATTTCGCCTTTTTTGCGCACGTGACTCCGGGCCGTTGCCCAACCGAAAAGGTCCCGGAGATTTTACTCCCCCTACCGGTCGCCAAGGTCGTGGTGTATTTTCGTATGGCAGGACTGACAAAGGCTCATGAGGTTGTCCCTTGCGTGAGTGCCGCCTTTGGAAACGGGCAGGATGTGGTGAACTTCCTGTACCGGAGTCAGCCGACCTTCCCTGAGACACATCACACAGAGGGGATGCTCTGCCGCATAGCGGTCACGGATGCGTTTCCACGCTCTGCCGTACTTGCGGTTGACATCGGAGCTGCGCTCGTATTTGTCGTACTTACGGCGTTCCTCCACACGGTGCTGTTCACAAAACTGTCCTTCACAGAGGTTGGGGCAGCCGGGATGAGAGCAGGGTCTGAGTGGTCGCTTTGGCATTTGTTCACCTCCTTCGGGCATAAGAAAAGCCCCACGGGATTTGACTCCCATGAGGCTCGTCTTCATTCTACTTCGCTGATTATATCATAGCACAAACGGGATGTGCTTATGGGTGCTCAAATGTGCTTATTTCGGAGCAACTTCAAACGACAATCGGATCTTCCGGGAGTACTACATGGGCAAGAGCCGCACCATGCCATCTGCGGACAGTGGATTTGTCGGCGTGAAGCTCGTCGCCGATGCGTTCCCAGGTCATATTATGGATATAACGGTAGCGAAGAACCATGCGTTCATCCGTATTCGGCACCGCCTCGATAACGGTTCGCATCTGAGCCTTGAGGTCAACAAGCCGATCAACCTCGGCATTGATCTTTTCCTCCATCAGCCACACTTTTTCAAGAACCCGCACGAACGGAGCTTCCGTCGCACGGTTCGGATTGTGATGCTCCTCCAAGCCGGGCGAACCGACACTGCAGGCCATTTCCCGCAACCGTTCCATCTCGGCAATATCCGAATCGATCCTATGGTCGAGCCTGTACGCTTGTTTTAGATACTCTTTTGCCGTCATAAGCACATTCCTCCTTGCACTTGCGTATCAAAAAGTCGCAATCGACATCCGTCAGCATTCCGTACCATTCCGAGTGAAAGAAACGCTCAATCTCCCTTACTTCCGCAGCTACCGTTCGGTTGCCCGGTTTTTTTCTCTGCCGGCGCAACGCTTTTCTGTAATCCTTGACCGCACTGATGATTATGGCATTGGCAAGATTCTGCCACGGATCGCCCGCTGTCGCTTTTCCGTTCTGCATGACGATACACCTCCGCTTTTCGTTTTTCTCTGTTCTGCCTGCGTATAGCCTTGCGGCGATTGCTGCGCTCTTTCCTTCGAATATTGGAGAGGGCTTCTCCGGCTGTAGGGTCAAAATATCCCTCCGAATTTCGATAATAACCGCTCATGCCAGCACCTCTCCCGGTTCCGTGATCTCGATATATATGCCTGTCGGCTCATCCGACCAGCGCTTTTCGACCGTTTCCCGCACGACCTGCGCATCGTCTTTCCAGAACCCGCACTTCGTCATACAGTCCTTCAGCATCTTCTGAAGATTGTCAGTATCGGGTCTGGTCGTGCGCCATTCGCCGTGACTGTGACTTTTGCCCTTCGGAAAAAGCCATACGGTCGACAGTGAAACCGCTCCTTCAAACGGCTTGTCCGGCCTGTATGTAAGCAGATGTGCGATCAGCAGTTTTTTTGCTTTCTTTACCGGAGAGGGATCGTAAAACAGTGGTTTCCCACGGACAATGCGTACCTGCTTTTCCTGTGCCGTAGCCGTCGGCGGATTCATCGTTAAAAAGAAATTCAATTTTCTATACCTCCGTGATCGTTGATTCTTCAATTTCGTTTTGTTACGTTGCTCTCCGCAGAAGCGGAAGGGCGGGTGCCTGAGCCCTTCCTGCTTCGGGAGTGTAACGACCGTTCTTCTCCCGTTATGTATATAAAGGGAGTTTAGAAGAAGACAAATCGGACTACTCTTTGTCCAGGACGGTCTTCACAATGACACCCTTATCCAGAGAGAACTCATCACCCATCTTTTTCAGACGGGAATAGATTGTCTTATCGATCAGCCCCATGTATTCCGCCATATCTTTCACCGTGACTTTGCCATCCATGTTGAGAGCATCGAATGCAGTGCGGAATTCGTCTGCAGCAGAGTCGGCGGATTTGCACTTCGGATTGCGGAGCCGTCCGGCCTGCAGGGTGCCTTGAGCCGGCATTGTGCCGAGAGAGCCGTTTGCATCGACTTTGTGAATCGGATACTCAAACCAGAAATTAACGGGTTGGATGTTCGGAAATTCGCGCAGAGACGATTCCAGCCGCCATGCGGTCGCACCGCCGTCCCGGACATTGTTCTCGATATCCTCGGAGAGTTCCAACTGGATCATGTCAAGCTGCGCATCGGGGTCACGGGCAAACACGCCGGAGCCGGACGCTCTGTCCATAGCCTTCTTCATGCCCTGCGCACCCTTTGAATGATGATGACAGTAAATGGCGCTGCAGCCGGTAGCCGTGCATATCTTGTCGAACTGGTTGCAGAATGCGCCCATCTCGGAGGCATTGTTTTCATCGCCCGTGATGACCTTGTAGATCGGGTCGATGATGATCGCATCAAAATGTCTGTCCCGCACACGGCGGATGAGCTTCGGCACCAGCTGATCCAAAGGGACCGCATGACCGCGAAGATTCCAGAGGACGATGCTGTCCATGTTTTTCGGCGGGATGCCGAGCGCCTCGTAAATTTTCAGGAATCGGTTGACTGCACTTGCCGGGTCGATCTCAAGATTTACATACAGCACCCGTCCTTTTTTGCAGGGAAAGCCGAGCCAGGGGCGACCTTCCGCAAGGGCCACACACAGTTCCATGAGGAGAAATGACTTTCCCGCTTTGGAAGAACCGGAGATCAGCATTTTGTGACCTCTCCGCAGAATGCCGCCGATAAGTTCCTCCGGCAGCTTCGGAGGGCTATCCTTATAGGTCGACAGCGGCTCCATATCCGGCAGCTCGTCCGTTACCCCTTCCACGAAATCCATCCAGTCCACCCACGACTTTCTGCCGATATTGGTTGCGGCAAGATACTGCCTGTTTCCGTTTCGAGTCACACCGGGCATACGGGAGAGCCTGGACGGGTTTCTGTTCTGCTTGTCAACGGTCAGACCGTTTTTCTCAAGGAAATCATAAAGAAACTCCACGCGCTTTCTGTATTCATCGTAGTTTTCGGCATCTACATGAACGATGGCGTGAAGGCTCTTGCCACCGCTGTGGACGAGAGCTGCCACGGGAAGCTCCAGCTTGCGGTAAAGGATATCCTGCTCGGCAACAGACAGGGTGTCCGACTCAACGAGCGCATAGCGGAAGCGGGTCACATTTTCGTTTTTTACCCCTGCTCCGTCCAAGGGATTGAAACGTATCCATGCGCCGACCTGCGGTTTCCAGTCCCCAATCGTCGCGCCGAGGTCGTCCGGGTGCTTTCGAACGGATGCGATAAGCTCCGCTGCGGTGCGGTCATACACGCCCTTGCTCGGCACCCATCTGCCGTCCGAATCCTGCCACACATCGTTTGTCACATATCCGACCTTATCGTCCGGCTCAAACAGCAGTTCCAAATAGGTGATCAGATCCTGTGCCGGATTCCATGCCGCAGATGGTACAAAGCCGGAAAAGCCGTCCGTAACGCCGTCGTATTCGATGGTATCGTCCCAAGCCATACAGCCGTCCTCGCCGAACATCGTCCATCCGCGGTCCTTTGCCATCTGAACGATAGTACCGCCTTTTACGGGTGTCCCGTTGCCGTGAAAGCCTTTCCATTTGCGCTCGCATTCTCCCGGATGATAGCGGGGATCGTCCCTTGACCAGTCGTCCCATATCGAGCAGGGATAGCCTTCCTCTTTCAACGCCATACCGACGGATATCCACTCGGCGCGGGTAAGCTGCGCGACGTCAATTGCCCGTAGTGCCGATAAAAGATTGTTTTCCATTAAATTACCTCCTGCGGTCTGTATGAAGCGGCGTTAAGCCCATAGGGTATATGCCAGTTGTTATTGGCAAGCCGGGAAATGAGCGCACTTGCATCATCAAACTGCCATGTGCCGACCTGACGAAAGCCGTAGCGTTCCAGGCAGCGTATCTGCTTCGGTGTCGCAAGTCCCGCATCCTGTCGAAGTTTGAGCCGATCGATGAGCAGAGCGGCAAGTCCTGCATTTTTCACGCTATCCGCAAAGATGCCGCGCTTTTCCAGAAATGCGATCTGTTTTTCGGATGGCGGGGCCATTTCCCACGTGAAGGTCGGCACATAGCTTGTGAGATCCTCCGCGGCGATAGACAGTGCATACTGGAGCGGGTCGACCAGCTTTCTCTTGCGGTTTCGCATTTCAGCAAGTTCACGGGCAAGTGCCTCCTCGCGCTCGGCAAGGACATCCCGTTCTGCCTGCTCTTCGGTTTCGATCAGGTCATAGACCTCATCATTTTTCATGATCTGTTCGTCTATCTTTTTTGCAATCTGCTCGTCACGGCTGACGAGAGAGGACGGGCGGCAGAGGTCATGCCTCGCCGTCATCCATAGAAAGTCAAGAAGCAGAAGGTGATCCTTGCCGGGGGACAGTCTCATGCCGCGTCCCACCATCTGCTGGTAGAGAGAACGGATCTTTGTGGGTCGAAGGACTACGATGCAGTCAACGGCGGGACAGTCCCAGCCCTCCGTGAGGAGCATACTGTTGCACAAAACATCGTATTTTCCGTTTTCGAATGCCGAGAGTATCTCGGTGCGGTCGGTGCTGTTGCCGTTTACCTCTGCCGCTTTCATTCCGGCAGCATTCAGCATGGCGCAAAATTTCTGCGAGGTTGCAACAAGCGGCAGAAACACAACGGTTCTTCTGCCTTTGCAATAGCAAGCCATCTCGTGTGCGATCCGGGCGAGATACGGTTCGAGCGCGTGCCCAATCTCTCCGGCGGCAAAGTCTCCGTTCGATACGCCGACATCTGCAATATCCAGTTCGAGCGGTATCATCTGCGCACGTATCGGGCACAGATAGCCGTCACGGATTGCCTCGGTCATGCTGTACTCGTAGGCCTTGGAGTCGAAATACTCTCCGAGATTTTTCATATCGCCCCTGTCGGGAGTCGCCGTAACGCCGAGAATGTTGGCGTCCGGAAAATGGTCAAGCACACGCCTGTAGCTGTCCGAAAGGCAGTGATGCGCTTCGTCCACGATAATGTCCTGAAAGTAGTCATTCGGAAATCGGGCGAGTCTTTTTTCCTGCGCCAGAGACTGCACCGAGCCGACCGTCACCGGCAGTAAGCTGCCGAGGCTCGTTGATTCCGCTTTTTCAAGCACGGAATCCAGTCCGGATGCCTCTAGCAGCTTATCCGCCGCCTGGTCGAGCAGTTCTCCCCGATGTGCCATGATCAGCACGCGATGTCCCTTATTTACCTGATTCTCCGTGACCGAAGAAAACACCACGGTCTTGCCGCAGCCCGTCGGGAGGACGAGGAGCGTCTTTCGATGCCCCTCGTCCCATGCGGCAAGGATCGCCTGTTTCGCCTCGGCCTGATACGGTCTCAGCCGAAACATTCATACCCCTCCTTAAGCAAACGGCAGATCATCGTCATCTGCGATCTCCGTCCAGTTGTTGTCGGCAGGGAAATTTTTCTCATCCCAGTCATAGAAACGGTCGAGATCGTTTGCCTGACGTTCATTGCCGTCACGATCGGTATAGCTGCGGGGCTTGAAATGCGCGCGGCCACGGCTGCCGATCACCCTGTTCCAGTCCATCACAAGGCGCTCACCGTGTTTCTTCTGACCGATGCAGCGGAAAAACGCCGACAGTTTCCACTCCATCGACTTGTAGAGGAGCAGGTCGGTATGGATAACGGCAATGCCCTGGGGAACACTGACCTGCAGTGTGAGTGCCGCCTTGTTGCAGGCCGGAATTTTCTGCCCGCCGGGGAATCGTCCGCGTTCAAAGCCGGTTACCGTGAAGTTGTAATCGTCTTCTTGGAGAATGACAAATTCCTGTCCGTCGCTCTCGATGGTATCGTCCCAGGCAAGGAACATATTCTGATTGTTCTGATAAGTATCTGCCATAATGATTTGCCCTCTCTTTTTCAGTTCTGTGCCGACTTTTCAGCATCAATGAGTTCTACGATCTGCGGCCAGTATTTGATCAGCCAGCCGTTGATGAATTTATCTCCGTACTGCGCGACCGGCACATCCTCGGCAAAGTGTCCTTTTGCCGCCACAACACGGCGCACCTCATCCTCCGTGACGCCGCTTTCCGCCATGATGCAGCGCAGACGCTCATATGCGGAATCCTCCGGCTCTGCGGCAGACGGTTTCACTGAAGGAACATTCTTCTTCGCCGCTTCGAAAGCGAATGCAATGTTGTCATAGTTCAAATCTACGGTTTCCGGCATCGCAATACGGGTCTTGGCATCCCAGGCGGGGTGATGCGTGGTGTAAATAACACGCTTTCCGCCCTGCGCCTTTTTTGTGTCATTCTCGGATGTGACCACAAAGGTCTGGTAATTGCAGAAAAGCAGCATATCGCACCACTCTTTTAGCAGCGGTGCTGTTTGCTTCGACAGCTTCATTTCCCATCTGTCATAGGCTCCCATCTCGTCGGGCTGCTCGAACTTGCGCATTTTGGCATGAGCGGTAATAACGACATGGATGCCTGCGGCGATTACAAGGTCGCAAGCGGCAAGCAGACGGGAAAATTCCTCGCCCATATAGGTGTAGCCTTTGCCGTAGCCGAAACTCTCGATGCTGTTCTGCTTGTATTTGGCACAGAGATAAGCCGTAATGAGCTGCTCCGCCCAGTCGGCGGTGTCAATTACAAGCGTTTTGCAGATTCCGGATGTAACTGCGACTTCCTTGACAATGGAAATCAGTTCCTCCCAAGTGCGGGGTTTGTCGATGCGCCTGACATCCATATGTGCCGTACCGCCCTCGGTATCGATGATGACGGGATCAGGAAAATGTGCGGCAAGGCTGGATTTCCCGATACCCTCCGGGCCGTAGATCACGACCTTCTGTGCTCGGTTGATTTTTCCTTTGGTGATGTTCAACATTGACAAAGCCTCCTTACTTCAGTGAATAGGAACGTTCTTCCACCAGCAGGCATCCCGGCACCTGTGTACCGGAAGCAAGCAGCTTCTTTACCTCGGTCTTAGCCACTTCCGGGGCGGGAATGCGGTAGCAATCGACCAGCTTGCGGCTTTTGAGCCAGAAAACCGCCTTGACAGCATCCGACACCTCAAGCCGTGTCGTTTTGCGGTAATTGAGCGTCGCCACGCCGAGATCGGTTTTTTCTCCGCCGCATTCCCGGTCGAGAATCTGGAGAATGCGTGCTTCTTTCTTCTCCAACTCGCTGCGGCGGCTGCGCAGCCGCGTTTCTTCAGCCTTTACGGCAGCGGCCTCGGCACGAAGGTTCAGCACCAGCTTGGCGAGATACTCAAGAACAGATCTTCGCTCCATTTGCAAAGCAGCAATCTCCGCACAGATATCGTCTGCGTTTCCGAGAAGCTCACCGGTATCCTCATCGACCTCTATGCGGTCGGTCAGACGCAGGATTGCTTCGTTGATCTCATACAATTTCATGTGCTGCCTCCGTTCCGATCTCACTGATGGCGAGTTCCTCCACGGTGTCTCCGGGGACGATCACCGTAAGTCTTGTCTTGTCTCCAAAAAGGAATCGCAGCAGCTTTTCGCGAACCGACACTTTTCTGCAGGCCACGATGCCGCCGTTCACCGACTTTTTGGAAACCGTGATGTTGAGTGTGTGTTTCATTCGTTTTGTCTCACTTTCCGGGAAGGCTGATTTGAAGCGGATTGCCTTCCTCACCATACGGAGATTTCAGCGGCGGTTTGAGGGGGTTATTTCCCGAAATTCTTGAGAAATTTCTTTCTCGCCCCATCTATGGATTCCCGCACGGTCTTGATGTCTTTCCCCTCGCGACGGGCGATCTCACGAAGCGACAGCCCGGAGGCGAGCATCAGCAAGCGTCGGCGCTGTACGTCTGAGAGACGGGAAAACGCCGCTCTGACGAGTGCGTCCCGCTCATTCGAGCCGTCAAACAGGGTGTCCGTAAAGTCCGGAACACTATACTCGGCTCCCTCATAGTCGATGGCGTCCAGTGACCAGCAGTGGTAGTGTTCTTTCCGGGCGGCGTTTTCCTCCTCCCGGCGGCTGTCCATGATGAGGGTACCAATCTCCTCGGAAACCTCGACCTCGGACATGGTGGCATCTGTAAATTTGTAAGTGATTTTCATAGGTGGCTCCTTTCAGATCTTGCGATCCGTCCAGAGCCGCCGAATCCGCTGAAAACAGAAAAAGACGGCAGGGTGAGACCTGCTTCTCCCACAAGGGGAGAATTCAGATCCCGCACTGCCGTCTTGCGTTCTGGCGGATCGTCTGTGTTTTTTACTTAGGCTGCGTGTGTGATCGGGACATTCTCGATACGGAGCGTCCCATCCGGGTTGGCTGTGATACGGGTGAGACAGTCTTTGTGGACGATCTCTATGACCTTGCGGTCAATGCTGATGTCGCAGACACGTTTGTTGTTCAGGTTTCTAACCGCTTCCATTGGCATTCCTCCCTTCGATAAAAAAATAAGGGCCGACAGAACAGCCTTATAACTGTTCTGCCGACCCCGATTGGTCCTTCGCCGACACCGATTTGCCGGCGGATCATACGATATTCTTTTTCACTTCCATGACAGTAAGGGAACCGTCCTTCTTCCCCTTGACCTCTGCATTATTGCCTCTGCCGATGATGCTCCTGATCTTCGACATAATGACGGAATCGTCCTCGGCTGCGGCAGATGATATCTGCGGCGACCTATCGATTTTTTGCCTTGCGATTTTACTTTTATCCATTCCCGATTACCTCCGTCAGAAGGGCAATTCGCCATCATCGTCATCCGAAATATCATCCTGCATAAAGGCGTTGATGGCATATTGGAAGTTTGACTTGATTTTTGGATGCCTACTGTTTTCGCATACAGCGGCATACAGGCTATCTACGAGACTACCTATCGGCGCTATATCTCGCGCACAACAGAGGTACTGCGACCCGCTGCCGGGAGCGAAGAGCCAGACTTCTTTTGTATAAGCATCAGCATCATTTACACGGTGAACGCTTTTTGAAATATTCATCAGAAAAAGCAGCGTGCCGTTTTTCATTCGGAGATTAAAGCAGTCGCCTGCGATAGCGGTGTGAACATCGAATGCGTGCGAAATAAAGCGGCAATCAGATACCTCGTCGGGATACTCTCCGTCTGTCTGCTCATAAAAGGTCTTATAGCTGAAAAGCGGATGTTGCGCAATTCCGTTGCAATCCGTCTCCGTTCTATTGAGAGAATCTGCGGATTCCCGGCTCCAGTCCAGCTTGTCCGCATTCGTATCTCGCTCCATTTTTTCGAGGAACGAAATGAAATAGCGTTCTGTAGGCGTCATTTCCGCCATGTGTGCAGAGATAAGCGTGTCAATGCTTACCTGTAGTTCTCTTGCTATATTGGCAATGAACTCTATTCCGGGCGTAGGACCGCCTTCTTTGCTTGCTCGAGAGATATATCCGGGGCTGACACCAGCGCCCGTTTCCAGTTCACCGATTTTTAACCCACGCTCTTTCACAAGAAAGGCGATGTTGTCAAACAAAACCTGCTTATTGAATTTATCGCTCATTTATCCAGCCTCCTTTTACCTATCTGCAATTATAATATCACAACTTTACCGTTGTGTCAATATCAACATCCGAAATTTGCGAGTAATTCATATTTCGGCTGAAGTGGCATCTCTGCAACCAAGAATTGTGCCTGTGTGTTCATGCGCAAAGTTCCACACGAAAGTGTGTTCACAAGGTCTTTTACGAGAGTATAGACGATTACACAATGAATGTTCTTGAACTCTCACGAACTTTTTGGCCAAAAGCGCTTGACAAAATACGAACTTTTGAATATAATAGTTCTATCAAGTTCTGTCGAGTTCGCTTTGATTTTAGCACAAGCACGAACTTTTGTCAATAGGTTCGGCGAACTTTCGAGAACACATTTCTTTAAAGGAGTGACTACCAGAAATGAAGGCATTTGCTGATAAGGTGAAAGATGCCCGTATCTCACTTGGAATGTCTCAGACGCAACTTGCCCAGGAAGTTGGGGTATCCTCAAGATCCGTTCAGGCATATGAAAGCGGAGAAAAAAAGCCCCGCCAGGCCATGATGGCAAAACTGGCGAAGGCGCTGAAGGTATCTATCAGATTTCTGTCCGATGACGAGTGCGAAGACCCGGTAGCCGATATCGAAAAAGATAATTATATAGAGGAAGCCCGTGAACGCTACGGTGCGAAGGGTGCCCGTGATATGGATCAGCTCCTCGCCGATAATGCCGCACTCTTCGCCGGCGGGGAACTTTCTCAGGATCAGAAAGATGCCTTCTTCCAGGCGGTTATGACAGCCTATGTCACCTGCAAAGAAGAGGCAAAGAAAAAATTCGGCAAAAAGCATCCTTGAGTCCGTTTTATGGGACAGATAGGTCTGTATAATAGACTTATCCGAAGGGGATACTACGCCCATTTTTATGATAGGAGGGGTGATAGTTGTTCTATGCTGAAATTGTAGATGCCGTTGAGAAAGTGAAGCGCCGTTATCGGGAAAACGATCCGTTCCGGCTATGTAGGGCAATGGACATAAAACTCATTTTTACCTCTCTCGGCACAGAAAAAGATTCCATCAAGGGCTTTTTCCTTGAGAGCAAGCGGATACGGACGATAACGATCAATTCCGACTTGCCTTCGATCATACAGAAATTCGTCGTCAGTCACGAGCTTGGTCACGCCGTACTTCACCGTAAGAGTGGCATCTGCGCATTCCACGAAGTCGGGCTCTTTGACGAGAGTGACCAGTTTGAGAAAGACGCTAACATATTTGCGGCAGAGTATCTCCTGGATGATGAAGCGGTGCTGCAAATGCTGAACGAAGATAATACCTTTTTCACGGCTGCCGCTTCACTGTGCATTCCGATGGAACTGCTCGATTTCAAATTCCGGGTGCTGAAGTGGAAAGGCTATAAGATGGTGGAATCGCCTATCTCCGCACGGAGTAATTTTCTGCGAGATTTGGAGATACAGTACTGCGCAGAGGACTATGACTGCTGAAGGCGAGTGTATTTCATAAAAAATGATTATGGAGTGGCAAGGATGGCGAGAACAATTACCGTAAAAGGGCTTGGAAAAGTATCCGCAAAACCCGACCAGGTGGTACTTTCCATGACCCTGACATCTGAACACAAAGACTACGATAAAGCGATGAGTATGGCTGCTGATAGTATCCAACATTTAAACGATGTGCTGTGCGGCATTGGCTTTGAAAAGAGTTCTGTAAAAACAACGAGTTTCAATGTTAATACCGACTATGACCGGATAAAAGACCGCAACGGCAACTATGAAAGCGTGTTCCGTGGATACGAGGTTGTCCACCGCCTGAAACTTTCATTTGATTTGGATGTGGGCAGGCTTTCACAGGTACTTTCTGCTGTTGCCGGTTGTCTTTCTCATCCGCAGCTTTCCATTGCTTTTACAGTGAAGGATGCAACTGCAATCAATGAGGAGATGCTTCGTTCCGCAGCCGCCAATGCAAAGAGGAAAGCCGAAATTCTCTGCGACGCTTCCGGCGTCACACTGGGTGAGCTGATTGCAATCGACTACAACTGGGGCGAATTGGATATCTATTCCCACACAAAGTATGATTATTGCGAGGATGCACTTATGGCACTACCGGTCGGTGCTCCCATTGAGATGGAGCCTGACGACATTGATGTGAGCGACACCGCCACCTTCGTGTGGGAGATCAGATAAAATCCTGAAATTTTACAGAAAGGACGAGGACACCGATATGTTTGACTTTGGAAACGCAAATGACGGGCAGCGGAAAGCAATAGCGGCTGCAGACGGTCCTGTCCTCATAACGGCAGGCCCCGGAACCGGCAAAACATATACTCTTGTGCAGCGTGCAATCTACCTCATAGAGGAATGCAATGTAAGGCCGGAGAGCATCTTCATTGCCACATTTACGGAAAAGGCTGCGAAGGAACTGGTAACACGTATTACAAACGAGCTTGCAAATCGAAATATCACGGCAAACATCAATGAAATGTATATCGGTACGTTCCACTCGCTCTGCCTTCGTATACTGAAAGAGCACTTGGAATATACACGGCTTCGCCGAAACTACCGCTTGATGGATTCGTTTGACCAGCAGTATATGGTGTTCCAGAACATCCACCGTTTCAGAAGCATTCCGGAGATTGAAATCGTCCTTCCGAACGGCGGCGCATGGAAGCAAGCCGAAACGATCTGCAACTTTGTAAACAACCTTTCCGAAGAATTGGTTTCGCCGGAGGAACTGATGTCTGACCGTGACCCATCGATTGCATCACTCGGTCGGATGCTTCAGGAATATCGCACAATTCTTACGGAAGCGAATCTGATGGATTTCTCCTCCATCCAGATAGAGGCATATCGGCTTCTCTGCGATAACGAGGACATTCTGAACGAGCTCCGCTCCGCGATCACGCGTATCATGGTCGATGAATACCAGGACACGAACTATATCCAGGAGCAGCTCGTGTTTCTCCTCGCCGGTGAAAGGAAGAATATCTGCGTGGTCGGAGACGATGACCAGGGCCTGTACCGTTTCCGCGGTGCGACCATCCGAAACATCCTGGAGTTTCCACAGAAGTTTGCCGATGGCGAATGCCGTATCATCCCACTGGTCATCAACTATCGTTCCAACAGCGACATCGTCGATTTTTATAACCGATGGATGGGTACCACAGACGGTGCGAAGTTTAAGTTCCGCTGGGAGAATTTCCGATACGAAAAGCGCATTGAACCTCATGAAAAAACTTCGCTTCACAGCCCTGCAGTCGTGAAATTGGCCGGTGTGGATGACGAGGACGAATGGCACGAGAAGATCCTGCAGTTTATCAACGATCTGAAAGCATCCGGCAAGCTGACGGACTATAATCAGATAGCGTTTCTCTTCAACTCAGTCAAACATCCGAGGGTGACTGCGCTTGCCCGTTTTCTTGAGGAGAACCATATCAATGTTTACTCGCCGCGTTCGGATATGTTTTTCCAGCGTGACGAAATACGACTGGCGCTCGGTTGCCTCATGTTGATGTTCCCGTTCTATGTACAGGGTTTGGAAAACGGTGAGTATACCTTTTTACAGCCGGAGCACCTGACCTATTATCGGAACTGCATCATGTTGGCGAATGAGTATCTGACACAGCCGGAGCACACCGACCTGCTGAAATGGATACGCCGCCGAGGAAAAGACCATGTAAGTCTGACCGGCGCAACGGACTACGCCTACTGTGGGCTCATGTATCAGATGTTTGAGTTTCAGCCCTTTGCCGGTATCCTGGACACAGATATGGATGTCGGCGTTGTCGATATCCGGCCGGCTCGAAATCTGGCAAAGCTGACACAGATTATCGGAAAATTTGAATATCTCCACCGGGTGGATGTCTTATCGGCCGACAAGTATCGCGGGAAGCGCGGCATCGATGCCAATACGGAACTTCTCTTTAATCTGTATCTCCGTCTGCTCTATGACGGCGGTATCACGGAGTATGAGGATGATTCCGAGTATGCGCCGAGCGGCTGCGTCTCATTCCTTACGATCCACCAGTCCAAAGGGATGGAGTTCCCGATTGTTTTTGTGGATTCTCTGGCAAACGTGCCGAGAAAAACCACAAATGATCTCATGATGACGATAGAGAATCGCTACTTCAAGCGCCCGGCATTTGAGCCGTATGAGGTCACAAAATTCTTTGATTTCTGGCGTCTGTACTACACGGCTTTCTCCCGTGCGCAGGATCTGTTGATACTGACCTGCAATGAGGACAAGCGGACACCCAGCGCTTACTTTAAAGAGGTTTATGATGAGCTCCAGTCTGTGGACAGTGAGGCATTTGACATCCAAGAGTTCAACTTCAAGTCCGTGAAGGCCGTGAATGTTAAGAACACATACTCGTTCACATCGCACATCACAGTGTATGAGACCTGCGCCCTGCAGTACAAGTTCTACCGCGAGCTGGAGTTCATGCCTGTCCGTGCCAACGCTATGCTCTTCGGTACGCTCGTCCATGAGACGATAGAGGATGTTCACCGCGCCGCACTCCGGCACGAGGAGCAGACGATCACCGAGGAAAACGTGAACCGTTGGTTTGCCTCCAACTATGTGTCGCTGACAAAAACCGAGCACACCTACCTCGCCGGTCCTCAGCGCGAGGCAGCATTGAAGCAGGTACTCCGCTATGTAGAGCGGCAGCACGGCGACTGGTCGGCCATCCAGCAGGCGGAGGTGGACGTTTCTCTGGTGAAGCCGGATTACATCATTGAAGGCAAGGTTGACCTGATCCGCGGTGAGGGTGACACAGTCGAGATCGTGGATTTCAAAGCCGAGCGGAAACCGGATATGGAGAAAATGCGGGATCGGCTTGAGCGGTATCGCCGACAGCTTCATATCTATGCCCATCTCGTGGAGGAGCGTACCGGGCGGAAGGTCAGTAAGATGCACCTCTACTATACCGGAGAGGATGGCGGCGTACCGACGATCACATATCCGTATACGAAATCTGCTGTGGAAGGAACGCTGGCGTCATTCGATGATACGGTACATAAGATCATGAAGAAGGATTTCCGGCACTGTGCTGATGACCCGAAGGTCTGCGCTGGCTGTGACTTCCGATTCTATTGCAGGGGGAAATAAGAATGCCAGACATATATGACCAAGAGAGAGGCATAAAAATCAGCCTTACAGATGATGACTACGAAGATTATCAAGAAGGTAATTTATCTGACGATTTCTATGCAAGAAGAACGGACGGTTCCATAGCAAATCGTGTTGATATCAGTCCTTTACCTGATGATGACGATAATGAGGATGGAGATCCGTCAGATGGGCTTGACATAGGCTCTGCCGCAATAGGTGCTTTGATTATGGCCGCTGTTGCCGGAGCAGCCTACGGAATAAAGAAACTGTGGGACAGGCATAAAACAAGGAGAGCCGAGGCACAGGCGGTGCAGCAGCGTGAAGTGCAGGTCGATTTCCAAGAGGAAGAGAATGTACAAATGGCAATCACACCCGCAGACGCAGCGCTTTCAGCGGTAACGGCGGAGGGGAATAATACCGAACAGAGAACACTAACTCAAGAAGAGGCGATCCAAGAGTTAATGAAGATAATTGTCGGTATGGCAGAAATAGCTGACGGAAAGGAAAAGGTTTCAGAAGGCATCAAGAATCTCGGCAACGCCGGGGTGGCCGATAGAGCTGCGCTGCTGGAAAAACTTTCTGACCCGAAAGTGCTTGAGGGATTCAATGCTTATTTGAAAAGCAATCCACAGCTTGTGATGCAGAGGGAAACGATACTTGGCAGCATATTCGGCCGTAACCTTATTGCGGATGGGCAGTATGTTCCGCTGGTTATATCGGATATTGAACGCCAATTAAGAACCGAAACTATACGGGAGGACAACCGAAATGGATGAGCAACTTACTTTTGAATTTGAACAGAGGCCGACGATAAAGGGGTTCCCCGAGCTTCGCTGGACGGGCAAGCGCCCATACCGCTCCACGCAGTACTACCCCGCACAGCTACGGGAGTCCTACGGCGAGGAGCAGAACGGCTGGATCAACAAGATTTTCTGGGGTGACAATCTTCAGGTTATGAGCCATCTGCTGAAGGAGTATCGTGGCCAGATCGATCTCATTTACATCGACCCGCCTTTTGACAGCAAGGCTGATTATAAGAAGACAGTAAAGATAAAGGGGTCTAACGCCGTATCTAATGATAGTTCGGCATTTGAAGAGAAACAGTACGGTGATATTTGGACAAACGATGAGTATCTCCAGTTCATGTATGAGAGACTGCTACTTTTGCGTGAACTTCTTTCCGATAAGGGAACGCTCTATCTGCATTGCGACTATCATAAGAGTCATCATTTGCGCATTCTTCTCGATGAAGTCTTCGGACCCGATATGTTTGTTAACGAAATCATCTGGAAGAAGACCACGGCTCCCAAGGCACAGTCCGCACAGTTTGCCAATATACATGACTCCATTTTTGCCTATGCCAAAACGCCATCTTTTACATTCAATAAACAATATACACCATATGACATCTCATATACAGATTCATTCTATCGCCATACCGACGAAAATGGCAGAAGGTACAGGATTTCAGATTTCTCGCAAAATGGGCAAGGAGAAGGTCGCTATTTCGGAGATCAGTTTATTGTCCCCAATCCAGGAAAACACTGGATTTGGAGTCAGGAACGCATTGATCAGGGCATGAAAGAAGGTCGTATTGTCATTTCAAAGAATGGGGTGCCCGGGTTAAAAAGGTATTTGGATGAGATGCCTGGAAATCCCCTGAGAGATATTTGGGATGACATTAATGCAATAGGTCCGCAGTCAAGCGAACAAGAAAATTATCCCACGCAAAAGCCTGAATCTCTCGTTGAACGCATTATGATTTCTGCTACTAATCCGGGAGATCTCGTTTTCGATTGCTTTATGGGCAGCGGTACTACGCAGTCTGTAGCTATGAAACTTGGTCGCCGTTTTATTGGTGCGGACATCAATCTCGGTGCAATCCAGACGACTACCAAGCGTCTGCTCTCTGTGGCAAAAGAGTTGGAAAACAGCCAGACCGGTATGGGATCGGCCGATGACACGAAATACACCGGTTTCGAGGTCTACAATGTCAACAACTATGACTTCTTCCGCAATCCCGTGGAAGCTCGTGACCTGCTGATCGCAGCGCTGGAGATCCAACCGTTCCCGCAGAGCGATATCTGGGACGGTGAACTGGACGGCAGGATGGTGAAGATCATGCCCGTCAACCGTATTGCCACCAAGGCAGACCTGAAGGAGCTTCTTGCGAACCTTCCGTATAAAACCTATGAAAAGCGCAAGGAGGAGAATCCGAATCAGCCAGTGGAACGTATCACTATTGTCTGCATGGGACACGAGCCTGACCTGAAGGGTGCAATGGAGCAGGAACTGACGGACTATAAGGTGGACATCCAGATCATGGACATTCTCCGCGATAAAGCCGACCTTCAACTGAAGCGCGATTCCGAGGCAGAGATCGTCCGGGAAGGCGGCAAGCTGGTCATCCGCGCGTTCTATCCGATGAACCTGATGCAGAAGCTCTCCCTACAGAAAGAGTACGTGGAGGACTGGCGGCAGCTGGTTGATTCCGTTATGATCGACTGGAACTACGACGGTGTGGTCATGCAGCCTGCCGTGACTGATGTTCCCGGCAAGAGTGAACTGGTAAAGGGTATCTACGATATTCCGGAAGGTTCCGGCACCACCAAAGTCAAGATCACCGACCTGCTCTCCGAGTCGCTGGAAGTGGAGGTGCGTTAAATGCCTGCAGGATTTGATCCGAATTTTTCCTTCAACGAGCAGCTGTGGTATTACTACTCTACGAACCGAGGAAAGATTCGCTCCCGTTATAATGACCTCACGAGAAAATTCCTCGCCTACAACGACGGCGAGGAGAATCCCCACGCCTTCCTGCGGAAGCCGCAGTTTGAGGCGTTGGAGATGTATGTTTTTGTGAAGGAATTCATGAATAACAAGCAGGTCTATGAGATGTTCGACGACTGGCGTCACAGAAGAGATCGCTTCTCCGACGCATCCTATTATTCCGTGGATAAGGGAGGTCAAATCCGGCTCGGTGTCGATCTGACCGAAAAGCAGACCGACACGCTCTTCAAGCAGATGAAGAAGTACCGGGAGAGTTATCCGAACTATATCTACGCACTTACGATGGGACTTGGTAAAACCATCCTCATGGCCACCTGCATCTTTTATGAATTCCTGCTTGCGAAAAAGTATCCGAGGGACAAACGGTTCTGTCACAATGCGCTGGCCTTTGCACCGGATAAGACCGTCCTCCAGTCGCTCCGTGAGATCATGACCTTTGACAAAACGAAGGTCGTGCCGCCGGAGTATGCCCGTGTGCTCGATTCCAACATCAAATTTCACTTTCTTGACGAGGCCGGAACGATTCTGCACACTATCGATGACTCGGATTTCAATATCATCATTTCCAATACGCAGAAGATCATCGTAAAGAAAAAGCGCAAGGAATCCACGCCTACAGAGACGCTCTTTGCCGGCACCGGATCGCTGCTTTCTGCCGTATACGGTGCAGACAACGATGACGAAGATGCGTGGGATGACACCACGCTGATGGACAACCAGCGTTTCAAGAAGCTCTGCCGTCTGCCGCAGCTCGGTGTCTATGTCGATGAGGCGCACCACCTTTTCGGTGCAGATCTGGAAAAGCAGATCAGGTCGAGCGGTGCCAATAAGACGAGCCTGCGCGACACCATCAATCTGCTCGCGGAAAACACCTCCATCGTGGCCTGCTATAACTATACCGGTACGCCGTATGTCAAGAACCAGCTTCTGCCGGAGGTCGTCTACGCATACGGTCTGCGTGAATCCATCTGGAACGGTTTCCTGAAGGACGCCGATCCCATCGGCTTTGAAAATGTCAAGAACGAGGAGTTCCTGACCGCAGTAGTGAGAACCTTCTGGGAACGGTACGGTGGGAAGACCTACGAAGGGCTGAATCCGAAACTTGCAATCTATGCTTCCGGCGTAGAAGAGGCGGCAACGGAAGTCAAGCCGGTTCTGGAGAAGATCCTGACAGACCTCGGCATTCCTGCCTCAAAGATTCTGCTGAATGTCGGCGACGCGAAGTATACGAAAAACGATGACATCAGAGATTTCAACAATCTTGATGTCCCCGGTTCGGAAGGAAACGAAAAGCAGTTTATTATCCTGGTCGAGAAAGGCAAGGAGGGCTGGAACTGTCGCTCTCTCTTCGGCGTGGCACTTTTCCGCAGTCCGAAGTCGAAAATATTCGTTCTCCAGGCTACGATGCGCTGTCTCCGTGCAATCACAGACGAGCGCTTGACTGCCACTGTATTTCTCTCCAAAGAGAACTACGACACTTTGGACGACGAGCTCCACAAGAACTTCAATATGGAGATCAAAGACATCAAGAATCCCTCCAACGATGACCGGCACAAATACCAGGTACGGGTGCTTCCGCCTCCGAGGACGATCACGCTCAAGCGGGTATGGCACGAGTATACGCTCCATGAAAAGGAATACTCCGAGCCGGTAGATTTCAAACTAGCGGACGCAGACCTCTCCAAGTATGCCAGCATCATGTACGAGCGAGACAGCCTTGCCCGTGACACCACCGTCAAAGAGAAGAACATCGACCATCTCAAGGACAATATGCGTTACAGCGAGTTTTCCCTTGCCGGAGAAGTGGCCCGCTACCTGAATATCTCCTGCATTCTCGCCGCCAGAATTCTCCGGGAATCCGTTGACGGGATCGATGCAGTTCTTGAGGCGGTCAACCGCTATAACGCTGTTTTGGATGACTATATTATCCCTGCCGTATTCCATGCGCTGTTTGATGTCACTTCAGAACTGAAAACTGAGGACAAAGAACTGGTACTGCTGCACGAGCCGAAGGATGCCGGATACTATGAGTTCTCCGCAAAGGATGACCTTGTGCTTACAAACCATTATCCCGGCTTTAAACCCGAAGAAATCGCAAAGAGCTTCCACGCCGACACCTATTGCTTCGACTCAAAGCCGGAGAAGGAATGCTTCATGCAGTATATTACAAGCGGAAAGGTCGCGGAGGTGTACTTCACAGGTATGTTCACCTCCAACCAGGGCGATCTCTCTGTCCACTACTACGACCCGGAGTCCGGCAGAATCCGCCAGTACTATCCCGACTTCCTTGCAAAGATGACGGATGGCTCCTATCAGCTTATCGAGGTCAAGGGTGACAATAAGATCGATGATACTGTGGTAAAGGCAAAACAGGCAGCCGCCGAAGAAATGGCTGTCGCAAGCGGCGTAAAATATCTTATGTACGCCGGAAGCCGTATCATGAGCACACATATCCTGGAGGAATCACCGGAGTCGACGCCGACCATCACCGACACATTGCTATAAACATAACCGGGCTTCCGAAGCTGCGCCGCAATCGATGGCATCTGCTTCGGAAGCCCTTGTCTTTCCAATAGGGGCACCGCCATAAAGCCAATCACTTCAACCTGTTGGAATCTCCGACAGGTTGCGTCCATTAGAGGAAACGGTTATTTCACTTTCTGCTCACCGCTGGCACCCTCATCTTTGGCTCCTGCTTTTTTCTTCTGCTCATAAAAGTAAGAACAGCGACATTTGTCTGAGCAATAGAATTTCTCCCGTCTGTGCGGCGTTTGCGGCACATCTTTGCCGCAGTAGCGGCAGGGATGCTGTACGGCCCCGTCCGCATTCCGATTTCCCCCGAGTCCGTGCCGAACACAAAAACTTCTGACGGTATTTAACGATAGACCGAGTTCTGTGGCAATACGCTTATAGCCGATTCCACGAAGCCGCAGATAGCGGATCTCTTCCCGAATATTATCGCTGAGTCTCTGTCCCGGTTCGTGGGGCGGCAGTTGCATATTCTTTGGTGGAAGAAGCGGCGGTATCGGAGGCGAAGTTTTCTCACGGACGGATTTTTTCTGCCTGTTCATATCAAATTGGCTGATCGTGCCGTCAATAAAAAACATCTTCAACTGCCCGTCCCGCATGACATAGATGCGGGAAATCAACGTGCGCAGAAACCACCCATCCTCCCATAGTGTTTGATCCATCTCCAAGAATTTTTCAATCACTCCCTGGGTGATCTTTTCTCCATGCAAGTGCAATAGAAGGTTGGCGCAGTGCTTGATGATTTGCGGACGTGCCGCAATCACTTCTTCGATAGCCATACGGCAGGCAGTCTGTACAATCTCATGCTTTACGGTCGGAGCGTGTTTCCCGCCGTCATAGAAATTGGAGCACCTCCAAAACGCATACTCATACTTGCCGTGGGTATGTGCGGTCTTTGCACCGTAAAACGCTCCGCACACACCGCAAATGATCCTTGCTGAGAGCGGAGATGTACAGCTGTATCTCCGGCACAGCGCAGCGCGACGCCGGATTTCTTCCTGCACCATATCGAACACAACAGAAGATACGATGGCCTCGTGCCCATCTTCAACATAATACTGCGTGACTTCGCCCTCGTTTTTTTTCTTTCGCTTGTTGAGGAAATCCACCGTAAATGACTTTTGAAGTAGAGCATCCCCCTTGTATTTTTCATTTGTGAGAATACTCATGACCGTTGTTCCGCTCCATTGCTCTCTTCCACCTGGTGCAGGAATCTGATGTCGCTCAAGGTAGCCGCAGATAGCGCCGTCACTTTCGCCGAGCAGCCACAGGCGATAGATCAACTTAACAATCTGTGCCTCCTTTTTGTTGACTGCCGGATAACCGTCCTTTCCACGGTCATATCCAAGGAAGCGGGAATACGGAGCGGAGTATTTGCCGTCAGAGAAACGCTTCCGCTGACCCCATGTAACATTTTCTGAGATGCTGCGGCTTTCCTCCTGGGCAAGGCTACTCATAAGCGTAATTAGAAATTCGCCGGCAGCGTCAAGCGTATGGATGTGCTCCTTTTCGAAGTATACCTCTATTCCCGCATCCTTCAGTTTTCTGATCGTGACCAGAGTATCAACGGTATTTCGTGCAAAGCGGGAGATTGACTTTGTAATGATGAGATCGATTTTCTCGTCGAGGGCATCGGAAATCATGCGGTTGAAGCCGTCACGGTTCCTGTAGGACAGACCGGACAATCCGTCATCATAGTAGATGCCGGCAAACTCCCAGGTTACATTGTTTCTGATGAGATCCTCGTAGTACTCCCGCTGTGCGAAAAGACTCGTTTCCTGCTCCTCGGAACTCGTGGATACACGGGCGTAGGCGGCCACCTTGCGTTTCTGCGGTGCGGCATCCACATTGGCTGTAAGCGCAGGAACGAACTCTACTTGAGTGACTTTCTTCTTTGGCATAACAACCCACGCTCCAATTCTCCCACGACGGGTTGATAGATGTCCAGAAGTTCATTGCGCAGCTTCTCATACTCTTTCTCCGTAAGGAGTTCGTTCAGCGCCATGTGCAAAAGAATATTTTCGCCGATTCTGTAGTCCATCTCCCGCCTTGCCGTTTCTTCATTCATAGTTACCGTACCTGCCCTTCCGATAGCACTCCTGAGAACAGTATTTCTGCGGCGAGTTCTTATTCACCACAAATGTCTGCTTGCAGACAGGGCACTGCCGCGCATCGTCACTGGCTCTGCCGGATGTGTAGCGCCGCTTGTTCCACCAGGACTGATTACACTTCCTGCAGCAGAAAATCCGAGGTCTTGTTTTGCGTTCATAAATGATTTTCTTTCCGCACTCCTTACAGACGGGGTACTGTGAATCCGTAAGTTCCCGTTCCTTCTCGACTTTGGCACAAGCGCGCCGGACAGTAATCGTTGAAACTTCCAGCATGGCAGCGATCTTTTCATAGCCGATTCCGTGGTCATGAAGGAAGGTCAGGAGCTCGATTTGATTTTGATCCATTTTGATCACCTCCGGCTCTATGTATTGCTCTGAAACGAAAAAAAGTCAAGGCTCCTCAGAAGCCCCGACCCCTTGCATTATATAGTAGGAAAGTCATTTGATAAATTTTTTGTCCTCGATTTTCACCCGGAAGCTCAACGCAAACCCGTCACACGGCGAAACTTAACCCCCTGTAAAATGCAACGGTTCAGGCTCGTAGACTATTCGACGGCTTTGCCATAACAGGACACCAATTTTGATACAATGCGTATCTTGATTGGTGTCCGTTTTCTTTATCCGAAAATCCTTGTTTAATGGGATTTGTCAACACAATTTAACGAAAGAAGGCTCTGCGGTGACTGAAAAACGGTCACGGCAGAGACTTTTTTATTTTTTACCTTTATACTATTTAACGAAAGGTCGTAAGGGTGTGCATTTTCGGCAAGGGGGTGTGCACATTTTAATTATTCCTAAAATTAACAAAAAGCCGCAAGGCTACAGTCTGTAACGCTTCATCGGAGCGTTGTCATAAGGGCAACCGGCACGGCTCATGATCTGAGTTACACTGTGAGATGAATAATAGTCGGTGAATTCCCTTGAAGTATATTGAGATCCTCCGTCGCTGTGCAGAATAATGCCGTTTTTCAGTACCCATGGATGCTGACTTATTGCCTTGGAAAGAGTTAGGATTCCAAGCTTGGCTGTAATATTTTTTCCACTTACGCTCGCAATAACGCAGCCAAATATTTTCTTGTTTTCGCCATCAAATATATATATTCCAAAAAATTCGTCATCCGCAGTATCTGATAACACTCCATAAAATTTATTATTTAATTCATCGTCTTGATATAAATTGTCGGTTTCAATCTCATTCATTAATAAGCAATATGCATTTTTACTGTCATATTTTATTTCATGGCTTTCACTGACCGAAAATTTTTCTTTAAGCAGTGATATAGGTCTTTCAGACATATCGTTGCTGATGGAATATCTGTTATTCATTGCAAAATATACATTTGAGGTTATTGAATTGTCCGGTAAGTCGCTTCTGTTTTTGAGTGAATTTTTCTGCTTAAAATACATTTCTTGCCATGGCGGTATAAATATCGGTTTTACGGATAGCTCTTATTGCTGTGAAAACAGAAAGCAGATTGACAACCGATATAATCGTAATTACCGCAAAGGGATAAATAAGTAAATCAATGTACGGCAAATACGGAATTGTGGACTGTGGCGAAAAAACAACAAATACTATAACAAGTATTGCAGATAAAGAAAAACCGATGATATATCCGGGTATCGTTTTCTTAAGGGCGTCGACAGAGAGCGTCCTGAACAATATACCATTATTTGCACCGATAGCTCTTGCAACGGAAATCTGGCGTATTTTGGATTTTATATCCGTGTTAAGACAGATAAATGCAAACATTGCGGATAGCATAAGATAGATGACAGACGAAATCATAAACGGCATTCTGGTCTTGCTTACTGCATCATCTGTATTATACTTCTGAATTGCAAAATTGCTTATCTGCAATTTTTTCTCATTTGCGAGAGCGGTTAGAATGCCGCCTAGTTTTCTTTCTTCGCTTTCGCTGAGCTTATTATTGTTGTTCAGGGCAATATAGCTGTATCTGAACTTATCGCTGATACTGTGAAGATATTTATCAGACATAAGAAGATAAGAACCGTTTGTAAACATGGTCGGGATGCCAAAACTGTTTTCATCGGCAACGGTAGCTCTGTCGGTTACTTTTATATGCTTTGTGATTATTTCCGGAATATAACCGCTGTCCACATCATTCGATATTATTTCATCGGGTATGATCATGAAGCTAAGATCAAATTCTTCTCCGTTTTTTATTTCACTGTTTACCGAAACAATGCGTTCTCCGTTGTCGTACTCAGATTGTGTAATATCAAGCGATGGGAAATTTTCTTTGAGAGTGCTGTAGTCCATTGAACCTACACCACAACCGTAAACCTTATCAAAATTGCCGACATCGGTTTTAGCAATTGCCTTTCTGAGTTCATCGGTTACATTCATATCTTCAAAACCGGCATCGGAAGGTACTGCGTTTTTATTGTTTGTGAATATGTAAGCGTTGATATTTGTCGTCATTCCTTTTGCCATAACGGTGAGATTATACTGAGAAGCCAGCTTTTCAGTTTCACGTTCAGTAAAGCCATTATATGACGGATAACTGTATGAGAAGTAATCCCGGTTCATATAACCGCCGCCGATAAAATAGACATAATCGTAATTCCGGTTGTTCATGTCAGTGTTTTCAACGTAACCTATAGTATGCTGATCAGCCAGAAACGAACCGCCCGTTACAAGAAGCATAAGCGAAGCCAGCACTATGCTGTATGCCGCTTTAGACGTAACGGCATTTTTAGAAACCGTCCTGCTCCATAAAGAAAAGAACGAAACTTTTTCTATATTGCCTATTTTGATTGCTTTTATCTTGTTTTTGCTGCTTTTGAACAGAATGTGGTAAGCGAAAAATATCATTACCGAAACAAATGCAGACAGGGATAATATTGCAAACAGATTTCCCGACAGATTAAATCTGAAAAGAGAGTTTTTAACCGTTATCATGTTGATAAGTTCTGTCACCGCAAATACCAATCCGACTGAAACAACAGATGCAATAACCGAAATAAACAGTCCCTGCCACAAAAGCACACGTTTTACAAGAATGCCTGTTGCTCCGATATTTCTGAGAATTTCGTTGTTGCCTTTTTCAGAGTTAATAAGAAGCGACACACAGATATACACACCGAAGAAGATTCCTACTATAATTGCTACGGCAGATATATATGAAAAAACCGTATCGGCATTTGAACTATAGTAAGAGTTATAAAATCTGACGCTTTGTTCGTCGTTGACAGAAAAACCATCACTTGAAAAAAACGGAATATTATAGTTTTCGTCAAGCTCCGCATAGTAATTGCAAACAGCGTTCGATACTATGTTTTTTTGCAGATAATCATTTTGTTTTCCGCATAGGATACGAGGAAAAGCTCTTGCAAATCCGCTGTTGTCACCGGCAACAAGTTGATGTTCTCCGTTTGTGAACAGGCTGTAATAATCGTTGACAGTACCTGTTATCACAAATTCGCGCTGTCCCGGGCTTTCGGAAGTCATATCAAGAGTGACTGTATCGCCGATATTTACGTTCAATATTTCAAGCATACTGTCAGTAACGGCAATTTCATTTTTATTTTCGGGTAGCTTTCCGTTTATAAGTTTCACGCTGAGAGAATCACGAGCAATCTCATCTGCATATCCTATGCAGTATTCATGGTTCTGTAAATTTGTATATCCTGTTATGCCAATTAAACCGCAATACCGCTCGGCAAGGGAAGAGTAGTCTACATCTTCTCCTGTGTTGAAAAACAGTCTGCTGTAATTGCTTTTTGAGCTGTTTGCCTGTAAAAATCCTCCGAAATTTGAAATGCTACTGTTTATCGGAATCATAACCGCCGATGAAATCAGTATAGAGCAACAAAAGCAAATCAGAAGAAATTTTGGCAAATGACGGCGTATATAATTAAAAGCTATATATAATGATGCCATTCAGTCCTCCAATATTTCGCCATCGCTGATAGTTATTATACGTCCCATTCTGTCTGCGACAGATTTATCATGGGTAACCAGTATAAGTGTACATCCGTTGTCTGCGCAAAGCTGAGTGAGCAGATCAAGTACATCTTCGCTCGATTTTTTGTCGAGATTACCTGTAGGCTCATCGCAAAGCAATATAGACGGCTTTGTAATAAGTGCTCTGGCTATCGCCACTCTTTGCTGTTGCCCACCTGAAAGCTCGGATGGCAGATGCGATAACCTGTCGGAAATTGAAAGCTTATTGCAAATATCCGACAAATATTTCTTATCAATTTTCTTATGTGCCAGCTTCAATGGCAGAATAATATTCTGATATGCTGTCATTTCGGGAATGAGGTTGTATGCCTGAAAAACAAAGCCGATGTTTTCAAGTCTGAACTTAGCCAGTTCCTTTTCGCTCATTGAAGTGATATTTTTGCCGTTTATTACGATTTCTCCGTTGGAGGCTGTTGTGATGCCGCCTACCAATGTCAAAAATGTACTTTTTCCTGAGCCTGAAGCGCCTGTTACAGCCACAGATTCTCCGGTATGTATTTCTATGTTGCAATTTTTGAGTGCCCGCACGGCGTTGTCGCCTACTCCGTAATTTTTACAGAGATTATTCGTTGTGATTATATTAGTGTTTGTCATATTGCTCCTTGAACTTTTTAATCATTTGCAGTGGTATTATAGCACGAGAGGCATATAGCCCCTCGTGTCATAATACACAATTATTAGATTTAGGCTAATTTTTGTGTGTAAAATTTGTCATATACAAGTCTTTAAACGTTACTGTTGCTCTGGAACCATCAGAAAATTCGTTATTACGAATAATTATGTCATAATGATAAGTTGAATTCTTTTGACCGTACCACCATGCGTAGAATTTGCCCCTTGATGTTTTAAATCTTTGTTCAACAGGAACTATGTCAGTGGTTATAAGCGTTGTTTGCTTATACAAGTTGACATTGTAGTCGGCATTCAATGAACACGTTACTTTGTTCGACCAAAGATTAACATCTTTTCCTTCTTTGCCGTCGAAAACTTTATTTTCAGACCAACAATGACTTTTGGTTTCTACAGCTGCATATCTGAACGAACTTGCACTCACCGAAACGCCTGACGCAATTGCTGTTACTAATACAGCCAAACCGATTAAGCTTTTTAATATTTTTTCATATTCATTTCCTTTCTACTCACGATGGAGTCATGACTTTGATTGTGATTAATTCCTTAAAAATTGTCACCATCAGATAATGATAACGTTTTTAGAAGGATTACTTTCTAACCTTTTTAGGCTAGGCGGCTCTTTTGCCTGGTGATAGCCGAACTGTGATGCGGAGCCGGCAGCTTTTTTTTGCGGCGGTTATTCCGATCTTACTCAATACTTTAGCTAAAGCAGTTTTTTCATTTGTTTACACCTTCTTTCGTTTTAGAATTTATCATCATAGCAACTGATACCGAAAACAGCGCTAATGATATGCTCATAGAGTAAGAATATATATTCATAATTGTAACGGAAATCAATTCGGATATTAAGACCAAAATAAAAGCTGTAATTTTAAACGTTCTACGTTTTGATTCAACTATCGGCTTATTAGGGTTAGATATTGGTGCTTTCATAAATGTAAGCAGAGAACATATTGCAAATGAGATTCCATTGAAAATAACCTGATATATTTGCACCGTTTCAACGGAAATTATGAGCGCAACTATAGCTATATTTAACGTAAATATCAGATTGCATTCAAAATATGTGTCTGCGTGGTAGCCACCGGTTCTTTTCCTTATAAAATAGAAGCACAGAAAGAAAACAATCAGTTCCATTAACTTATCTAACAGTAATCCGAAAAGTAATACGATTCCGAAAGCTACTATAGATGATAGGATGATCTCAAATCCGTACACATAAATTTCATAATTATATAATTTGTCATCAGATGATTCTGTGTTATAACATACATAATTAGCAATTCGTTTTGCAATAGCATTTATCATAAATTACTCCCCTCATTTTGTAATTATAATTGAAACATTCGTCATTTTTCAATGGCTTTTTCCCAAACTGTATGTTTTTCTTCCTGAAATGCAAAAATTGCAACAAAAATCCCCGAAATTATGCTTTTCGGGGATAAAATAAGATATTCACTTTAAAAGAGTCAATTTATAAATCTGATAATTTCAACCAGACATCTGCTATAAACTGTCCGTTTCTTTCATAGAAGGATGTCATACCGTTATATTTTTCGGCAAGCATTTTTACGCTTGCCACACCAAAACCGTGAGCTGTTTTGTCTTTCTTTGTGGTTATGAGCATTGGGTTGCTTTCGAGGACGGATTTTTCGATCTGATTTGCAACTCTGATACAATAATAATTGCACTGTACGGACAGCTCGAGCGATATTTCTTCACCGTGTGATCGGACACTCCCTTCTATCGCATTTGTGGTGAGATTGGTAAGAATAACGCTTATATCAGCCGCTGAAAAGCGACTTATATCCGATGACATCACATTCGTCCTGAGCGTTATGCCGGAAGCGGAGCATTTGCTGTTCAAAAAAACAAGTATGGCGTTGAGCATTTCATTATCGGTGTGTACGGGTATATTTATATCCGCCTGAGAAATGCCCGCATTTTCAAGGAAAGATAAAGCCTGCTCGCTCTTACCGCTTCTGATAAGTTCGCTGACCGTGCCTAACTGACCTTTGATGTCGTGGCGTATCTTACGCAGTTCATTATACATTCTGCGCATTTCATCAAGATTGTTAGCCTGCTCATTTATCTGAACGAGTAGCATGGATTTTCTGATATTTTCTTTATGCTCGCGAGAAATTCTTACCAACATATAGAATGATATTATGTTTATTATAATAAGTCCCGCCACTGTCAGTGTGAAAAAGAGTATCTTATTTGCGCTTCCTAATTTAATTCCGAGTTCAATTTTGTAAATACATATACCACTGAGCAGTGTAGCGGCAAAAACGGCACTGAATGCAATCCATTCGTTGCTATGCAGTTCGGTTTTATTCTTACGGGTGAGAAGCAGTATCAATCCGAGTAAACCGAACAGAACAACTTTTGATATAATAAGAATTACAATGTGCTGAGAACCGTTGCTGTCGCCGACAGCTTCCGCCGGGGATTGCGACATAAAATTTCCCGACAGGGTGTAAATACTTATTGCAACAAGCACGAGTGAGGTTTCGGCTATTACCGATAACAGAATATGACAAAGAAGTGTACCGTGCAGAAACAAGCGGCAATATAGTATAAGCAGAATTATAAATCCTGCTGTGCACAGAAGAAACTTATCAGGCAGTATGTTTGAAAGAAATGATGTGAATGCTGTTGTAATTACGACTGTGGCAACAAATGCCGAATATTTCTTTATGCCTGTATATTTTGCACCGAAAAAAGATGTAAGAAACCACAGGATAATAACATTTTCGCAGATTGTTGCAATAATTTCTGTAACGGTTGAAAGTAGTCCCATACTAATCCCTCGCAAATTTTATCATAGCCTGCTTGATTTCTTCGGTTTTTGTTCTGCTGACAGGGAGCGAGTTGTTATCGGTAAGGATAATATTATTGCGTTCTACCGAAAAAATGAAGCGTGTATTTACAATGAATGATTTATGTACGCGGATAAATCCGTAAGACGATAAGGCTTTTTCTGTTTCCGATAAGGATCTTGTCGTTCGGATATCGGTATCGGTTGTATGTATAACGACCTCGTGCCCGTATGCTTCGATATACTTTATTTTGTTATACGGCAGAGAAATCAGTTTACCCTGAAAGGTAAAAGTGTAGCATTGCCCTGATTTGGAAAGATAATTATCAAGGCGGATAACAGCTTCTTCAAGTTCGCTGTCAACATGGCTTTTTCTTAAGAATCCGAACGGCCTGTATTTAAACGATGAAAACACAAAGTCGTCATGATTAGTGACAAAAATGACAGGGATTGACGCTTTTGAAGAGTTGATATACTGTGCAATATTTTCACCGTTTACTCCGGGCATATCAACATCAAGAAAAACAACGTCAAAACGGTTTAATGGATCATTTAACGCAGTGATTAACTCAGAGCCGTTAAAAAACGGTGTAATATTATATTTAATTTGGTTTTTATTCAGTACTGTCGAAAGCTTTTCGCTCATTATTTCGTTGAAAAGCTCATCGTCATCACAAATTGCTATCTCCATGTTTATCCTCGAATACATATTACTTTGACAAAATTTTACCATCAATTTCTTGCGTTGTCAAGGATTAAACCAAATGTAATGTGGACACATAGCGCATATTTATTATAGAAAATCAAGAACAGAAAACGGCGATTTACGAGAATTGGAGTTGCGGTTCTTCTGCAATATACTTTGTTAAAATGCATAATCCTTGACACAATTTATTACTGTGATAGAATGGAAACAGCAGATACAATCGAATTATCAGGCAACGCTCCACGAAAAGAGGATAACATTATGGCAACACCCGATCTTTTATTCCCGTCAGACGCATAACAGGACGCCAATTTTGATACAATGCGTATCTTGATTGGTGTCCATTTTCTTTATCCGAAAGTCCTTATTTAATGGGATTTATCGATACAATTTAACGAAAGAAGGCTCTGCGGTGACAGAAAAACTGTCACAGCAGAGCCAGTTTGATTTCCTCCGGCTAAACCTTTTAACGATTGGTATGTAGATATGTCCACTTTTTTAGGTGGTATGTACATATTCACATTCACTGTTTCGAAGCCCGTCCATCAGCCTTTGATATATGCTGTCGGCGTACAGATCGTTTTCATACTGAAGTTCACCGAGTGGGCTTAAATTTATGTCCCGTCTGCAAGCTACAGCTTTGCCCAAGTCTGAACACGCCAGAATTGTAGAATAATAGGTCACCTCATCAGATTTAAACTGATTAAGTGTTTCCTTTTTGTGATTAAAAACACAGTGTGTTATGCAACAATCAATTCCAGCACCTGACCGCAGCACATCTGCTGCTTTTGAAATGAATTGCTCATAACTTGCCACCGGCAAAAAGGCACTCTTAATTCGACAGTAGTCATCCTCCGTAACATCCAAGGTTTGATTTAGAACATCAAGTCCTGAAGCAAGCACGGCTTCTTTGAATAACTCATACATAGCAAACTCTCCACTTCACCGAAAATATCGTCCTCTAAGCAAGTATACCCGCAGAGTACAGTTTTGTTTTCCGTGTTACGTTGCGGTCTGTTAGATAATACTTTGACGTATTGCAGATATTTTCCTTTGCCGGACGATGTGTTTTGTGTGCTTGCCATTAGGATTGCGTATGTTACTCTGTATTTTTCGTGATTATTCGCATTTACACAGTTCTTTTTTCAGAACCAAACATATCGGGGCGAACATTATTCTATCCCATTCTCAGCTTTCTTAATTCTAACCGCAAGATACTCTCTTGTGGGCAGATCAATTCTGAAACGTCCCTTAAAACTTCCGACATTCTCAACCGTCATGTTCCATGTGTCTATAATGTCGACGGTGTATATATTATTATCGTCAATATGATAATATCTGAATCCAGGACGCGAAATCCCGTTATAAAACAGGTGATAACCGGTTTCATCAGCTAGATTTTCATCTTCCGGAACCACACATAGCTCGTCCCATTCCATGTTTTTGGGTCGCAATCCGCCGTCCGGAGCTTCCTCAAGTATTTTTCGCATAAAAGCTATTCTTTCCGGGCTGTCACCTTTAAGCTCTCCGCCATGAGACCACCATACCGCCTTATCGTCTATGTAGGTTTCGCCATGACCACCGTAGCCGCCGCGGCAAAGTGCTTCCCAGAACCTCCGAACAAGCTCTTGCGGCGAAATATTGCCCCACGCATACTGAATATTTCCCTCGTATAGCATTTCGTCAATTACTATCGGTTTGCCATAGCTTTTTCTCCACTCTGATGTTCCCTCCGGAGAACGCTGAATGCTACAGTGCGTTATCCATGACTTTGTATGATCGTAAAACTGATTACCGTTATGTATTGATCGCAGGTGATCATACGGGTCGCTTTCTACGATTATCTGCGCATATCGTTCCCAGTCCTCAATGCTCTTGTTTTTTATCAGGTCATATTCATTAGCAAATGCCCACCATACATTTCTGAAAGCCGAAAACCTTGCCGCTGTGTATTTCAGATAAAGTTCGTTTTGCTCCGGTGTCATTGTTGAAAAGCCCCAGCGGTCATACGGGTGAAAGAGGATAATATCTGCTTCAATACCCAGCTTTTGAAGCTCGGTGATACAGTATTCAATATGCTGAAAATGTTTGGGGTTAAACCTCTCAAAATCCCAGTTGTTGCCCTTGGAGTCCGGAGTGTAGCCCCACACATTGTCCTCGGTGATAGCACTTCCGTCAACCGGAGTACCCTCGTATGGATAGGAGCGCGGCTCACGTGAATTGTAGCAGTAGCTTTTAGGAAATATGCAGAAACGTATCTTGTTGAACGGGGAATTTTTCAGAGTTTCAAGAGTTTGTGCGATAAGGTCATCGCTTTGCAGATTCCATACATAACAGGTTGTGCCGACAGGATAATAAGGTGTTCCGTCGGAATACTGAAAATGATATTTGTTATGTACCTTTACGCAGCCGTGATTATTTTCCGACGGCGGCGTGACAGAAAAAGTTCCTTCGTATTTACGGTCAGAAAAATTCCCGCAGACCGTAAAATGGTATTCTTCCTCAAACGATGGCATGAATCTTACTTTGTATATTCCGTTCCCATCGTAAAAACCATTTACGGTTTTGCGCTCGGAATCGCTTTCAAATAGCGCAGTGATACTGCGTTCCAGGAATGGGTTGCCAGCGGTGGTTCCCTCGGAGCAAAACTCGAAAACGCCCCATTTTTCAACTGATTTTGTATAATTCATAATGGTTCCTCCAATGTCTTTACACATAAACCGACGGACCACTGTGCCGGTGGAATCCGTCGGTTTTGATTTTGAATATCACAGGTAATCTGATTTATGGCGCTGAATAAGTGAATGTTATTTCCAGCGTCGAAAGTATCTCATTGTCTTTGACGGAAAGAACAGTCGCAGACAGACCGGATTTGTCGCCATCGGCGTGTCTGCAGTCATCGGGGATAGATGTTACCCACTGGTTATAGAGGTTTACTCTCGTGCAGTTACCATCGTCGGAACAGGTATATTCCTTGCCGGATAGCTCACGGACTTCGCCGTTTACCTTAACCTCATCAATAGAGATAGTATAACCCGGGAAGAACTTCTCGCCGTTGTAAATCCCGAGAGCCGAGAAAAGCACTCCGCCCGAAAGTATTACTCTATCTGAGCCGACAGAGGAGGATAATATGAAAGCGCTCGAATGGGAAAGCGGTAAGAGGTTTGGCGGCGGAGCCTCAAAAGATGAAATTAACGAATGGTTGCAACAATTTAGCTGAATATGAACCACCCGCCCCATTATGAGGTGGGTGGTTTTTGCAGCCGTATTCTTTGTTTAATGCGGCTCAAATTTTGACTTTACTTTTGCTCCTTCTTAGCAGTATTGCAGTTTCTGCCGCAGTACTGTACTTAAATTATAACACAAAGCCGCTTTTTTTCAATGGAAAAAACTCTTTCCTCCCGAAAGAAGAAAAAACAGCAGCCCGAAAAAGAAAAAGCCGCACAAGGTCTGACCCCCTGCGCGGCTGAAACGCATTGAATCTATCAGTTTATTTGAGCAGCTTGTTTTCCACCCTGAAAAAGTCCACGTCAACATAACCTCCCGACTGCTTTGTCGGGAAATTGAATATCGCGTAACGGTATCCCATAAAATGCAGACCGTAATAATTCATTTGCAGCGTGTTTCCTATTTTCGTCCAGTTATCGCCGTCGAGGCTGTAATAGAAATACGCCTTGTCCGCCGCGTTTTTGAAATCGCAGTCGACCCGCAGATACACTTCGTTTTCCGCTATTTCGACCCTTTCCGTTTCGAATTCCTGTTCAACGTTGTCGTTATCGTCATACCAAACCGTTACGATATATTTTTTCCCGTCCTCGATTTTTACGGCGACATAACCGTATTTTTCCGCGAAGGCGGCAAACCCCGCAACATCGCCCTCTTTCATTTCCGAAACGTCGAGCTTTATATATGCACCGCATTCCGGTCCGAAGGTTCGCTGCGTAAGGGTGTTTCTCGCATTGGCAACAGTGCCGCAGATATCGCCCGTTCTCAGCCTCAGATAGCCTTTCCTCTCGGTGAGCGACCAGAGGCGGTTGTCGGGATTGTGGTTCCATTGCCATTCCAACGCGAGGTTAGAGCCGTTATAATCGCTCTCGCCCGCTTCCTCGGGCGTGTCGGCAAAGCTGTGATAGGATCTCACTATCTGTGAGTTGATAAATTCGTCGCTTGTGACGACGCTCTTTTTCTCGTGACCCGCGAAAGGAATCTTAGCGGTCTTGGGCACCTTTCCGTCAACGCCGACGACCGGCCAGCCGTCCTCCCATGTCATGGTCGACAAAACGGGAGTTCTGCCCACCGCCCCGTGATCCTGAAATACAAAGCAATACCAGTTGCCGTCCTTATCGTCGACGATACCGCCCTGTGCGGCACCGTCATTTCTGAAGCCCATATTATCGTCGATTATCACTTTCATTTCCCACTCGCCGTCGAGCGCTTTGCTTCTGTAACAAAGCTGCGTTCTTCTGCCATGAGGAGGCCATGTTATGATAAAAATATAGTAATATCCATTCAGCTTATAGACGTGAGAACCCTCGGCAAGGCAGCCCTTGACAAGTCCCGCGTCGTTGATGAGTTTTCTCTTGGTTCCGGGCTTGACCGCGCTCAGATCCTTTTCCAGTTCAATGCACCATATCTGTCCGCCTCCGTAGACAAGATACACCTTGCCGTCGTCGTCGAACAAAAGGCTCATATCATGGAAGCACTCGTCATACACGAACCTGTCCCATTTCCCGTTTTCTATATCGTCGGTATGATAGATATAAGTTTTTCCGGTGGAGAAGGAAGTGAAGCCGGCGTAATACACACCGTTGTTATATCTGAGGGTAGTCGCCCACTGACCCTTGCCGTAATTGTTTTCCCCGTTTCTTAAGGCAAGTTTATCACTGTCCTCCAGTGTATCAAAAACGTAATTTACCGTTTCCCAGTTTACAAGGTCGTAGGATTTCATTACGGGACACCCCGGAGACAGGTGCATGGTCGTCGAAACCATATAAAACGCGTCGTCAACGCGGATTATATCAATATCGGGCACGTCGGCGAAAATAACGGGATTTGTGTAGTTTCCGTTGCCGTCGTCGGTTGAAGTTATCGTGGATTTTATGATATCCTTATCAAGCATTGTGGTATTCTCCTCTTTTTCGGGCTCGGCGGTGACGCACGGTAGCAGATTCGACGTCACGGTGCCCGTGCCCACTTCCGCTGCGCATGCCGTCAGCGACAATGCAGCCGTCAGCGCCGCAGCGAGCAAAACGAGTCTTTTCATTTTTTCTCCTGATTTTCCGCTGCCGACGTCAGCCGTCAAGCTCAAGACCGCTTACGGTGACATTGTAAGTGATGGATGTGAACGGCGTCTCTTTGCCGTTTATTTTAAGTGCCAGACGATAGTTTATCCATTCTATGTCTGTTTTCACCGCAAATATTCCGCATTCCTCCGTGCCGTAAATCAGCGATCCGACCTCGGAGCCGCCCCAGCCGTTTTCAAGCCCGTTTTCCGTCGAGCTTGCGGGATCGAGTTCCTTATTTACGGGAATTTCAACCTCTCCGTTTTCGGTTGCCAGCGTCAGCGATCTCACAAGCACCTTATACTTCGCATCGGTATCGGTATTAATAAACCCGAGGTTGACTATGGCGCTGTCCTTGTCAAAAGAAGAGGATTTTATGGAATAGTCCCCGTTCTTCGGAACGTCGAGCATCGCAGAGGGGCTCGGTCCGGGCTCGGTCTGTCCCGAAAATACCAGCGTCTTGTAGGGTATATCGGTGGAGTCTATGCTCTCTTCGGGACGAAGCTGCTCGTCGCCCTTTGAAAACCTCCACGACTTAAGCTCTATATCGGAGCCGGAAAATACGAAATAAACGTTATGGTTTCTTCCGTCAAACTGTGCAAAGCTGTCCGAGCGTATTTTGGTATAATCCGCGCAGTCGAACTCGACGAACGCGGCGGCTTCGGAGGAGATATCGTCAAGACGAACCTCTATTCTTCCCTTGCCCTTGACCTCGGCGATAAACTCTGATGCCCCGTAGCCGAAGTCCGCTCCTCTTACATATATCCACGCGCCATCGGCGGTGCTTTTTGCGGCAGGATCCGTTACCTTGTCGTATCCGATATCCGCACAGGTGAACATCAGCGCGCCGCTGTTATAGGTATAGGGGTCTACCAGCTTTATCTGCGTTACGCCCTTCTTGCTTGCCGCAGTTATGGGGATATCGCCCGTCGCCTTGTCCATGGGCAGATAGTCTGCCATCATACTGCGGAAGCCCGCTTTTCCTCCCATAAGCTCCTCCAGAAGAAGCGTATGGTGAATGATGTAGTTTACGCCCTTATATTCAATGAAATGAGTGTGGTTGTTAGCCCAGCGAAGTCCGGATGCCCCGTCGGCGTTCTCTCCTGCATTATAGAAATAGGGTCCTCTGCATTCCCAGCTATCCGCATCGAGAGGGGTCTTGGTGGTCATATACGCCATGCTGCACGCGGGCGGAACGTCGACCCCCTCGTACTCCTTCCAGCCGGTCTTGTGATCCTGCCAGTCGGTGCAGTATGTATAGTAATATACCCCGTCGATATAGTTCAGCTCGCTCGCCTCAAAAAAGTAGGGAGCGTCAATGGAAACAAATTCGCTGTCAAAGGAAAGCATATCCTTTCCCAGCCTTGCTATCTTCGGGATCTTGCTGTGCATAGTGTTGCCGTCCGCCGGTGTGCCTCCGCCGAAGGAGAGCCAGCCTACGCCATTTTCGTCAATGCACACGCCCGGGTCAAAGGGCGCGGGGCAATTCTCCAGCCCAGGCATATTCTGATAAACCAGAGGCTTGCCGAGCGGATCGGTCCACGGTCCCACAGGGTCGGTGGAGGTAATAACTCCCACACCGTTGCCGCTGTTTGAGAAGTAAAGGTAAAAATGCGTAAGTCCGTCGTCTTCAACGCGGGAAACTATCGACGGTGCCCATGAGTTATATATCCACGGCGCGATCTCTCCGACCTCTATCCTGCCGTGATATATCCAGTTTACCATATCGTCGGTGGAAAATACCACAAGCGATTTGATATGGGCGTAGTCGTTCTTTGTTCCCTCTTCCGACTGCTGTTGGTCGTTCGTGCCGTAAACGTAAAGCCTTCCGTTATATTCCACTGCGGTGGGATCGGCGCAGAATATGTTCGGCGAGATGGGATTTGCGTTACTCTCGTTTTTGTAGACATTTCCGCTTACCTCGTCGATTATTATTCCGTTATTAAGGCTGTCGATTATTGTTTCGTTGTCAGGTTTGCCGCTTGTTTCCGCTTTGCTCACACTGTCTACGCTGTCGGCAGAGCTTTCTGTCTGCACAGGTGAATCATTCGAGCCGTTCTGCTCGGAACAGCCGGAAACAAGCAGCATAGCCGCTGTACAAATCAAAGCCGTTATCTTCTTGTTCATGGTTACTCCTTTCATTCAGCCTGCCATCTTTCAAGGCAGATGTCCTTGCTTGAAAATGCAAAATATACATTGTGAATTCCTGTTATTTTTGTGGGAAGAACCACAGGAATTTTATCAAATCCATCATTTGCGAGTTCGATCACTCCCAACGGTTCGGCATTCCTGTCATCAAGACGAAGCTCGATAACGCCCATGCCCTTTGCGGTAACGAGCAGCTTTTCTGTGCCCTTGCCGAAATCAACGCCCTTTATGTAAGTCCATGCGCCCCCTGCCAGCGACTTCACAGCCATATTGCCGGTGGATATCTGTTCGTACCACATATCTGCGCAGGTGAACATCTCCGCACCGCTGTGAGCTTTATACGGGTCGAGCGGCTGAGTCTGCGTGACGCCTTCGCGTGTTGCCTTTGTGACGGGGAATTCCGTATCCGTGTAAGGCAGTAGATCCACGCACATACAGCGGAATCCTCCCTTTGTTTTCGTGCGCTCCTGAATGTGAAGTGTGTGGTGAAGAATGTACCTTGTTCCCTTATATTCGATAAGGTGGGTGTGATTGTTGCACCAGTCCATTCCGGAATCACCGGCGTTTAGGAAGAATCCGCCCTTGAACTGCCAGCTTTCCGGGTCAAGGGGAGTTTTGCTCGTCATACAGCCCATGCTGCATATTCCCGGCGCCGGAACGTCCGTTCTGTTCCAGTTTTCTCTTGACTGCCAGTCCGTGCTGTATGTGTAGATAAACGTTCCGTTTTCGTAGTTCAGCTCGCTTGCCTCGAAGAAATACGGAGCGTCTATCGGAACAAAATCGCTGTCAAACGAAAGCATATCCTTTCCGAGCCGCACTATCTTAGGTACATTTGTGTGCAGCGTATTACTTGTAGGTGGGGTCCCTCCGCCGAACGCAAGCCAGCCTGTGCCGTTTTCGTCGATGCATACTCCCGGGTCAAAGGGCGCAGGACAGTTTTCAAGCCCCGGCATATTCTGATAGATTAGCGGCTTTCCGAGAGGGTCGCTCCACGGTCCGAGAGGGTGTTCCGCCGTAAGCACTCCTACACCGCAGCCGCTGTTCGAAAAGTAAAGGTAAAAATGAGTTTTTCCGTCCGCCTCAACTCTGGAAGTTACGGACGGCGCCCATGAATTCACTATCCAAGGTGCTATTTTTGCGACGTCTATGAAGCCATGGTATTCCCAGTTCACCATATCGTCAGTTGACAGCATAACGATGGATTTTATGTGAGCATAGCCGTTCTTTCCGTCATCGCCGACTGCCTCGTATTCCTGATGGTCGTTAGTGCCGTAAATATAAAGTCTGCCGTTGTACTCAACGCCTGTCGGGTCGGCGCAGAATACATTCGGCGAAATTGGATTAGCCGTATTTTCCAGCTTGTAGCAATTTTCGCTTATTTTCATTAGCATCACCTCATTGTTTTTTTGGCAACACCGCACAAAAACCATTTATTGGATTTTGTGCGTGTCTTGCTTACATTTTTTTCGTCATATTGCACAATACACGCACAATCTTTGCACGGTATTGCTTTAATTTTATTATACACATTGTAATGCAGAAATTCAACAGCATATATTCGTTTAATCCACCTTTTAGTCATAATATGCACTTTTGCCCTTGACTTTAGTGCGGAATTAAGCTATACTGTAAACGGGGTGATATTATGCGCAGAAGAATAGCGGTCATTACCGCAAGAGCCGACGCATCCGAACAGCGAGATATACTATACGGAATATCCGAAGCCGCATTCCGGAATGACACCGATGTTGTGGTCTACTCAAACATATACAACCACTGGCAGGACGATGATCTGCTGAATTATGAGAACATAATTTACTCCCTGATTGAGCCGGATTTATTTGACGGCGTTATTGTTACAGCCGAGGCATTCCGGGATATAACAATAATCAACGACACAATCGATAAAATAAGAGCTGCAAAAATCCCCGCCATTGTTATTGACGGGGAGTTGGATGGATTTAAGAGCGTTTATTCCGATGATGAAACCGACCTGGAGAAAATGACGGAACATCTGATAACGGTTCACGGTTTCACAGACATCGACATACTGACGGGAAGCAGGGACAACGCCGCTTCGCAAAAGCGTCTGAACGGCTGCAAGCGCGCATTCGTAAAGCACGGAATAAGCTTTGATAATATCAGAGTGTATTACGGGAACTTCTGGAACGATTCAGGCGAGGAACTTGCCAGGCGGTATCTTAGCGGTGAAATTCCGCGACCTCAGGCGGTGATATGCACCAACGATTCCATGGCGTTCGGGCTGTGTGATGTTCTTTCGGAGGCAGGAGTGGATATTCCCGGCGATCTGACAGTAACGGGCTACGACCTGACCGGCGGCGACCATACCGCAGGAAGGATATATCACTATCCGCTGCTGACGACTTACCGCAGAAACCGCCGTAAAATGGGATGGGACGCTGTGGGTGCTATTCTCGGCGGCAGTCCTATTCAAGACAATTCCGACAGGTTCGTAAGCGGAAACACCTGCTCCTGCGGCGTCTGCCGTTTGCATCTTTTAGATGAGCTTGTCGCGGAAAAGATAGACCAGTATCACACCATTATGAGCACCGTGGCACAGTTTTCCGGCAGGCTCACCACATCGCGTACTCTTGAGGAATACACCGGAGCGGTAAGCGAGTTTTTCTATCTGCTGCATGGCGCTGACAGGCTGTTTCTGTGCCTTGACAGCGCATGGAACAGTGAACGTTTCAACGGTGGTGAGTTCCTGTGCTGTGCGATAGATAACGAGTATTCGGAACCTCCGATAAAGTTCAGCAGTGGCGAAACTCCCGTGCCGTTCATTACGGAGCACGATTCCCCTGCGATTTTCTATGTGAATCCCGTGTGCTTTCAGACAAGGCTTTACGGGTATACGGTGCTGGAATACAACCGCCCGGCGAGCTATGATTTCAGCTTCCGCGACTGGAACAAGACTGTTGCGGATACGCTGGAATTTCTGCGAATGAAGAATGATATCCACTATCTCACGCAATGCCAGCGGCAATCCGCACTGTATGATTCGCTGACGGGGTTCTACAATCTTTGTGAATTTGAAAGCATTGTGGAGGAAGCCGGGCATAACTTCTGCATTCAGGCGGTAAGGCTTAGTTTCCCGGACGGCGGAGAATACCTGTTTGGTGAAAACCACCGCAGCGATATAATCGCAGAAACAGCGTCAGCAATAAAACGTGTATGCACTAAGCATGAAATATGCTGCCGGACCGATGACAACACATTTCTTATCCTGTTCAAAAGGGAAAACGGAATGTTTCCTGAGAAACTGAAAATATCGCTCCACAACGAGGTTTATTCACGGCACGATGAACGGCAGGTTATTATCACATACCACAGTTCCGATAACACGCTGGTCGGAGAGCTGCGCTCAGCCGTATTGTTGAATGCAGAGCACGATGTCGGTCTGATAAGCGAACGAAGAAGACTTCCGCATTATAATGAGCTTGCCGACATAAGGAACAGGATAATTTCAATGCCTAATAAGATGCCTAAGCTTTCGGAAGTCAGCAGAAAAATGTGCGTCAGCGAGGGGCATTTCCGTTTGATTTACCGGCAGTGCTTTGATGTAAGTTACAACCGCGACTGCATAAATTCAAGGGTAATGAAAGCCTGCTACTTACTGTATTCTACCGCCATGAGCATTTATGCGACAGCAGTAAGCTGCGGTTACGATGATGAAAAATTCTTCTCACGGCAGTTCAGGCAGGTGACCGGATTTTCTCCGGCAGAATACAGAAAAAAGATACTGCAGTGACGGCAAGAATATTGTGATGATCAATAAACGACAGACCGAGGTGCTGTAAAAAAATAAGACTGCCATCTCAAAAAACGAGCTGCAGGAAAAGCTTTTTTCACAGGTGGTAGAGCAACTCACAGCAAAAGGACTGATCCTGAAAAAGGGAACGATAGTAGATTCAACGATAATAGCAGTGCAGACTTCCACAAAAAACAAGGAACGCAAACGCAACTCTGACGCACATCAGACGCACAAGGGAAATGCGTGGTATTTCGGCTTTTAGAGCACGGGCTAAACGTTCCTTTTGTTCCTCATTTAAAACCGAATATCAACAGCTTCCGGTATAACAATACCGTTATGTCACATTTATCCGCTTCTCTGAACTTTAGCTTTGCGTATTTACAAATTCGGACATAGTAAAAGGGCTGCTGCGGCAACCCTCAGAATGTTGAAAAAGTCAAGCAGAAACACTTGTTTTATTACTGCACGAATTAATTAATTTGTACCTTTCGCAATTTCCCCATCCGAAAGCTCGATGACACGCTTACAGCGAGCGGCAATGTCTTTGTCGTGGGTTACGATTATGACGGTTTTTCCCGACATATTGAGGCGTTCGAAAATCTGCATTATTTCATCTGCGGTCATGCTGTCAAGTGCGCCTGTCGGTTCATCGGCAAGGATTATCTGCGGTTCGTTTACCACCGCTCTTGCTATGGCTACTCTTTGCTTCTGACCGCCGGACAGTTTGTAGGCAGGCGTGTTTGTTTTATCGGACAGTCCGACGCTTTTTAATACATCGTTTATCGCCTTTTCCTTATTGATGGGCTTATCTGTGTATATAAGAGGGATATTTATATTCTGCTTTACCGTGTACTTTTCGACAAGGGCAAAATCCTGCATTACAAAGCCTATATGACTGTTTCTGAGCTTTGCTTTTTCACGCTCAGGTATGGAAGATACTTTTTTGCCGCCAATATAATAATCGCCGTCCGTTTGCTTGTCGAGAAGTCCGAGAATATTAAGAAGCGTTGATTTTCCGCTTCCGCTTTTTCCGATTATTGCGACAAGTTCGCCCTTGTTTACTTCAAAGCTGATATTTTTCAATGCTTGAACCTGTGTGTCACCGTCACGGAAAGTCTTTGATATGTTGTCGAGTCTGATCATTTACTTTTCCTCCTTTATCTGCATAATAAGCGGTTTTCTCTTAATGCTCACCATAACGGGCAAAATGGCTATCACTGCCGTTGCAATGCCTGTCAGCATAAAAACAAGTGTAGTCCGGAGTGACATAAATATAAGAGATGAAACAACAACACCAACAAGGTTTATAATCAGCACTTCGGCGCTTATCCTGAGCAGGATATCCGACTGTGAAGCACCGCAAATCATGTGTATGAGCAGTTCACGGATATTTTTTCTGACATAGAGCAGGGTTGACTGTATCATTGAAAATACCGCAAGAATAATGATTATTGATGATATGACGATGAGTGAAATGTCGGCTTTTGCAGAAACAAGGTCGATAAGCTGTCTTGTTTCATCGGCAGATATGAAGTTATATGTATTCATGCCGTTTTCTGCGGCGTAATCATTTATTGCGGCAAGGTCGGATTTATCATCGGCATAGATAAGTGAGGTGGGGTAATCAATGCCTTGTGCTTTCATGCTTTCAATGCTCATGACAGGTATAAATACATCGTCGTCGGCGGAAACGACAGAGCTTTTGTCGCCTTGCAAAAAGGTTGTTTTCATGCCGCTTTTCAGTATTCCGACTACCTCGTATTTATCAAGGTACAAGTCGCCGATGCTATAGTCGTTTTCAAAGTCACTGCCGAGAACTACGGGCGGATTATCTGACAGATCTTTGCCGTATTCTGCATTTTGAAACAGCCGTCCTTTACTTACTTCAAAGCCGAATATATCAAAGTAATGCTCTGTAATTACCGTCAGAGAATAGTCTGTGCCGTCTTTTTCTTCACAGAATTCGGAACGCCCCTCGGTTTTATAGTTTTCGGCTATGTAATAGCTGAGGTTTCTTTCCTTTTCTATGTCGTCATAATCAACCACTATTCCGCCGTCGGTGTAAATATCGGTGCTTGACGGGCTGTAGCAGTTTTTGGGAAAATCAAAGCCGTCAAGGGCATTCACAGTTACAGTTTTATATGCGGTGATACTGCAAAGATTGCCTATAACAAAGAATGCTACTATCATCTGGAATGTAAGAAGCAGGCAGGAAATCAGGTTCGATTTTATATCGAAAAGAATTATTTTTATAAGTTGCTTGTTCATAACACTCTCCTTAACGAAATGACCTGTTCGTGTGAATACTTGTCACTCAGACTGTAGGAAATTATACCGCCGATAAGAAGGATGAACGCTACGGATATAAGTCCTGCGGAAATTCTGATATTGCCGAGATAATAAGAAACGGCAGGAATAAGAGTAAGGAGCAGTGTGACAATAAAGCCGATAAGTATGCCGACTGCGGAGATCATAAGGAAATTTATGAATATCATTTTTTTAATGTCCGCATCATCTGCACCGCATATACGGCGAGCCATTATTTCGGAGCGTTTGGAGTTTATCCATGACCATGTGAACACGCCCGAATTCATAAGAATAAGCAGACCGATAAGCAATATCGCAATGATGATAACTATATTGCCTGATGTAAAGAGATTGCCTTTTCCCGCTATCTTGGATATATCATCGGTTCTGATATTGGTATCGGGGTTTTTCCCGGTTATATCTGATTTTATGCTTCCGGTGACTGAGGGCGTTTTATCTTTGTTGTCAATTATAAGTGTCAGTCCCGAAAACCGCACCGTGCTGCCGCTGAGCTTATCAGACTGCAATATGAAATCGCTGTCTTTACCTCCGTATATGTTGATACTGCTGACGGTGTAATTCTGTCCGATGAAGTTTATCGTTTTTCTTCCGTTTATCGTCATACAGTACGGCTCAAGTTCGGGCTTTATCACGGCGGTCGGTGCGCTGTTTTCAGAAGATGTTTTTTCGTAGTCAAACAGGGCGTAGCCGGAATTGTATTCGGTTACGAGTTTTATTGCACCGACAGCTTTATGCTTTGACAGTATATCGCCTAAATCGCTGTAGGTGAGGGCACTTTCGGAGTTGTGGTCCTGATTGACTGTTATTATTTCTGCATTATCTGAAAGTCTGCCTGCGACACCTGAGCTTACTGAATTTAAAAAACATGGAAATGAGAAAAGCGCAAAGAAAATACGTTACGGCAAAGAATGTTATCATCATGCCGCTTTTGTTGAATAATTGTCTGATATTATCACCTCATAATTCAAATCTTGTATGCTGTTATTAACTTATAGTGCGGTTGAGTGTTTTGCGAATTTTGATATTTTTATTATATATGATTTATTTAGATTTTTCAATAGAATTTTTGAAATATATTACATTTTGTCAGTTTGCAATAGAGATGTAAAAGAGCAGCAGAAAAGCCAAACCTGTGTTACAGTTAAGTTAAGAAAAAGCAACAGAACACAAAGCAAACCCTTTATGAATGCGGTAATACAAAGCACCCGCCGCCGTCAAGCGATAACAGAATATCCGCAATCGCATCACGGTAAGGAATATAAAGTTTTTGATTATTCTTAAAAAACAAAATCCGCAGGACTTGCTCATTTAAAGCTGAGCAGTCCTGCGGTTATGTTATTTCGTTCTTTTAAAACGGTCGGTTGTTTTAGCGTCGCAGTCAGATTACAAGCACTCTCAGCCTTGTCCGTAATAGGCGTTTGCGCCGTGCTTGCGCAGATAATGCTTATCAAGAAGCTCCTGCTGCATTCTTCCTGCAGTGGGTGCGATAGTGAGGGCGTGGTAATTCATAAATGCGACTTCCTCAAGCACTACGGAATTATGCACCGCCTCGTGTGCGTCTTTGCCCCAGGTGAACGGACCGTGACTTTTGACAAGCACCGCAGGGATAGTCATAGGATCGATGTTGTTGAATGTTTCGATTATGACCTTTCCTGTTTCCTTTTCGTACTCGCCGTGAATCTCCTCGGGAGTCATGGCACGTGTGCAGGGTATTTCACCATAAAAGTAGTCGCCCTGTGTTGTGCCCATCGGCTGAATGCCTGTACCTGCCTGAGCGAACGAAGTAGCCCAGCGGCTGTGGGTATGCACGACACCTCCGATAGCTGAGAAGGAACGATATAGCTCGAGATGAGTAGGCGTGTCACTGGACGGCTTCCACTTGCCTTCGGCTGTTTTTCCTGTTGCAAGTTCGACCACCACCATATCCTCGGCTGTCATTTCTTCATACGGTACACCGGAGGGCTTTATCACCATCATTCCGCTCTCACGGTCAATTGCGGAAACATTTCCCCAGGTGAACGTTACAAGGTTGTATTTCGGGAGCAGAAGATTGGCTTCAAGTACCTCCTGCTTTAATTTCTCTAACATATTGCGTCCTTTCTTACTTTGCCGCTGCGTATTGTGCCGCAAGTCCTCGTTTGTAGTTTTCCATAAATCCTGCAAAACCCTCTGCACCGTTCTTTTCGGGCTGGAGCGTGGTGGATTCCATACCGATGAATACCTCGCTGTCAAGGAATTCCGACAGTGATTTTCCACCGCCGCATACAGTATATGCCGCAATCAGAGCCATTCCCCATGCGCCGCCCTCTCCGGCGGTCTTCATAACGGAAACGGCACAACCCAGCCCATCGGCAAGGAACTGCTGTGCAACTCCTTTTGTCTTGAAAAGACCGCCGTGTCCTGTTATTTTTTCAACGGAAACCTGCTCCTTTTCAAAAAGTATATCCATTCCGAGCTTCAGTGCCGCCATAGTAGAGTATATTTCCGCACGGAACAGATTTGCAAGATTGAATTTTCCGTCGGGAGTGCGGAAATACATCGGTCTGCCGTTTTCCGCTCCTGCAACAGGCTCGCCTGAAAGGAAATTATACACAACGGTATTGCCGCAGTCGGGGTCGCCCGTCAGTGCGTGATAATACAGCATATCGTAAAGTGCGGGCTTTGCGATAGGGTGACCGCTGAGCTGTGCAAATTCACCGAATATCTTCACCCATGCGTCAAGCTCGGAGGAGCAGTTGTTGCAATGCACCATAGCAACGGGAGCGCCGCAGGGAGTAGTCACTACGTCAATTTCAGGGTAGTAGCCCTTAAGCGGCTTGTCGAGAACAAGCATAGCGAATATCGAGGTGCCTGCCGATACGTTTCCAGTTCGGGGAAGCACACTGTCGGTCGCTGTCATTCCCGTACCTGCGTCACCTTCGGGAGGGCATAAGGGAACTCCCGGCTGCAGTGTACCTGTCGGGTCGAGCAGCTTAGCGCCGTCGGCGGTCAGAAACGCCTCCTTTGCGCCTGCGTTAAGCACTGAAGGGAGAACTTCCGCCAGCTTTACCGAGAAACCTTTTGCCGAAAGCACCTCATCAACCTTTTTGATGTACTCTGCGTTGTAACCGGTGCTGTCCACAGGGAAGATGCCGGACGCTTCGCCGATGCCGACCTGTCGCTTTCCGGTAAGACGGTAGTGGATATAGCCTGCAAGCGTATTGATATGAGCGATATGTCTGACGTGTTCCTCACCGTTCAGTATTGCCTGATAGAGATGAGCTATGCTCCAACGCTGTGGAATGTTGAAGCTAAGCAGCTCTGACAGCTCGGATGCCGCCTGCTCTGTGATGGTATTGCGCCATGTACGGAACGGAACGAGTAAGTTATCGTCCTTGTCAAATGCCATATAACCGTGCATCATTCCGGAAATACCCATTGCACCGTAGGTAGTCGGAGTTACTCCGAACTTCTGCCGTATATCCTCTGTGAGTGCCGCATAACAGTGCTGTAATCCTGTTGTGATGTCATCAAGGGAATAAGTCCACACGCCGTTTTCGTAGCGGTTCTGCCACTCGTGGCTGCCCGAAGCAATCGGGGCAAATGTGTCGTCTATAAGCACTGCCTTTATTCTGGTGGAACCGAATTCGATTCCGAGATATGTCTTTGCGTTTTGTATCTTCTCTTGTATTGTCATATTATCACCTCTTGAGAGCCGCAGTAGCGTCAAGCAATTCAAGCTGCCGCTCAAAACTGTTTATGTCGGTCTTGCCATCAATCATAACAAGCTCCGTGTTCGTCATCTTTGCAAAAAGACGTATATCTTCTGCTGTGAGTGCCGTTGAAACTACTGCATGATGTGCGCCGCCGGCATATATCCACGCAGCCGCACCGGTAGCAAAATCCGGTTTCAGCTTCCACATAAGCCTTGCAATAGGGAGGTGGGGCATAGGAGCGGGCTGCTTTACAAGCGTGATCTCGGCGCATACCAAACGGAATCTGTCGCCAAGGTCTATCATAGATACTGCAATGCCATCACCGTCAATTCCGTCGAATACAAGTCGTGCAGGGTCGGATTTTCCGCCGATGCCGAGCGGATGCACCTGTATCTCCGGCTTATTCGCCGCAAACACAGGCGATACCTCCAGCATATGTGCCGCAAGCTCAAGCTCCTCGCCTGAGGTAAGATCATAGGTGTAGTCCTCCATAAATCCGGTAGAACCCTTTCTTCCTTCGGACATTTTGAATAAAACCGCACCGAGAGCGGCGGTCTTGTAATCGCCCTCAGGACCGAAACCGATGCCCTTCGCCATAAGATTCTGTGCCGCAATTCCGGGAAGCTGATTCAATCCGTGGAGATCCTGGAATGTATCGGTGAATGCGTTTATCTTTTCCCGTGCGATGAATTTATCCAGAGCTGTTTCGTATTTGGCTTGCTCACGGACAGCGGCAAGGTTGTCGGTTGCCATTGTGTATTTTTCGGCATATTCGGACATTTTCGCTTCTATCTCGGAATCGGTGACACTGTCGGCAATATCTGCTACATCGCCTATTCCATAGTAGTTTACGTTCCAGCCGAAACGAATCTCGCTTTCGACACGGTCACCGTCTGTTACTGCAACATCACGCATATTGTTACCAAGCATCGCTACCCTGAGAGTTCTGCTGAACGCAACGGCGGAAGCGGCATAAGCAAATCTGCGTATTTTTTCTGTAACATCTTCGTGACGATAGTAGCCTACAACTACCTCACGTTTAATGCCGAGCCTCGTACAGATGAATCCGAATTCACGGTCGCCGTGTGCGGATTGGTTGAGATTCATAAAATCCATATCAATGCTGTCGTACGGCAGCTTTTCATTGAACTGCGTGTGCAGGTGGAGCATAGGCTTTTTCAGTGCTTTCAGCGCTCTTATCCACATTTTAGCAGGAGAGAACGTGTGCATCCACATAATAACACCTATACAGTCCTTGTCCGAAGACGCTTGTACGCAGATGTCTTCTGCTTCACAGGCGGTCTTTACGACCGGCATAAATACGACTTCTGCGATGTCCGAGAGCTTTTCGTTCAGAAAACCGGATATTACGGCACTGTCCTTTGCCGCTTGTCTGAGCGTTTCCTCTCCGTAGAGATCCTGGCTTCCGGTAACAAAGTAAATTTTGTTCATAATAAATTCTCCTTTACAGAAAAGCCGCACCGAAAAGATGTGTTTCAGTGCGGCTTGTGTTTATGCCTTTTTCTTGTTCTTTCTTGAAAGAACTACGCTCTGGATAACAAGGAACAGGCAGATCATTGCCGCAACGGTAATGTTTGTCCACCATGCATCGTCAAGTCCGAGAGAGGAAACTATATTCTTTATCGTACTCAGCGAAATTACGCCAAACAGCGTTCCTATAATGTTACCGGAACCGCCGGAAAGCATCGTGCCGCCGATGATGGATGAAGCGATCGCATTCATTTCGGCTCCGCTTGCATGGGAGGGTGAACCGGAGCCTACATGAAGGAAGTAAACAAAGCCGCCTATACCTGCAAGCACTCCGCACATCAGGTAAGCAAAGAACTTTGTGCGCTTAACATTGATACCGAGCATATTTGCACTCTGGCTGTTGCCGCCTATGGCATAGAAGCCACGTCCTGTCTTGCCCCATTTAAGAAAGACGAACAGAATTGCTACTATCAGCAGAGCAACGATAACGCCTATTTCTATGTATGCCGGAACGAATGCGCCGTGTTTGTTTGTCGAACCTATTCCGGGAAGAGATACTCTTATTTCCTTCAGCGCCTGGAATTCTTCATTTTCAACGTTGAACTGTGTTGCGTTGACAATGGTAGTCATACCTTTTGCAAAGAACATTCCTGCCAGAGTCACGATGAACGGCTGAATCTCGAGATATGCTATAAGATAACCCTGAACAAGACCGAAAGCGGTTCCTATTCCGAGTGCTATGAGGATGGAGGTCACTACATTACCTCCGCCGTAATCGAGATTCATAGCACAGCACATACATACAAGAGCTGTAACAGCGCCGACAGAAATGTCGATACCGCCGGTTATCATTACAAGGCTCATTCCGCAGGAGAGAATTATCAAAGCCGCATTCTCGTTGAGTATGTTAAAGAAGGTCTGCACTTTTGTGAAGCCTGAGCCGATGAATATCATAGCACAGATATACATTACAACGAATATCGCAATGGTGATGACCAGAAGCAGATTAGAATCAGATAATCTCCCGGATCTGCCGTTGGCATTTTTCAGAAATTTCATGCTAATTCGCCTCCTTGACAGGATTTCTGCGAGAAGCTAACTTCTTGCGGAACGCTTTGAGCTTGTTGCGTACAACAGGAGCACTGAGAACTACCAGTATAATTACTACAACTGCCTTGTATGCGGGGAGCGCTGTAGGAGCGACCTGGAACTTATAAAGAGTAGTCGTCAGGAACTGTATAACGTAGGCGCCGATTATAGAGGCCGCCATATTGAACTTACCGCCGCTGAGGGCGTTTCCGCCGAGTGCTACCGCAAGGATGGCATCCATCTCTATATCCTTTGCGACTACCGAGTAGTTGATAGATGAGATACGGCTTACCTTGATGAAGCCTGCAACTGCAACGCACAGACCAAGTATAACGTATGCCATGAACTTTATGCGTGCAGGGTTCAGACCGTTAAGTCTGGAGGATTCGGAATTTATACCGACCGCCTGTGTGAACAGTCCCAGCTTTGTGAAACGTAACACCAGTGCGATGATTATAATACATATCGCCGCAATGTATATCGGTGTGGGCAACGGCGAGCCGGGAATGAAGTTACCGAACCAACCGAAGCTTTTATCGTTTATGACAGGGAGCTGATTGTTGTTTATCCACGCCGCAATGGAACGTCCTGCAGTAAAGAGGATAAGCGTTGCGACCATTGGTTGTATTTTGAAGTATGCAACCAGAGCGCCGTTGAATGCACCTAACAGCATTGAAACGACAGCGCAGGCGAGGAATGCAACGATTATCGGTGCGTGGAGCGTATCCGGACTTACCTCACCGCCGCAGAGAACTCTAAGAACTACACTGCCTGCAACTGCAATGGTTGCGCCGACGCTTATATCCTGTCCGCCGGAGGCTGATGTTACCAGTGTCATACCGATAGCGAGTATCGCAAGCTCTGAGGCGTTGTCGAGGATTGTAATGATATTGCCCGAAATCGCCATATCACCGGCACTGTTCGGAGCATATTTGATCGCAAAGAACGATGGGTCGGCAATCAGGTTGAACAGCACCAGTATCAGCAGTGCCGCCAACGGAATGAATATCTGGTTTTTGACCGCTCTTTTAAGAAAAGCGAGGATTTTGTTTCCACTTGCCGTTTCAAGCGTTTTCATGAGCTTTTTCACCTCCTGCGATCGTTTCCATTATCTTGGACTGGTTAAGGTCGGAACCCGTAAGTTCGCCTGCAGTCTTTCTGTCACGCATTACTATTAATCTTGAACATACGTTCAGCATTTCGTCTATTTCGGAAGAAATGAACGTTACGCTCTTTCCCTCGGCGGCAAGTTTAAGCACCAGCTTTTGTATTTCAAGCTTGGTGCCGACATCAATGCCTCTTGTCGGCTCGTCGAGGATAAGGTATACGGGGTTTGCAAGAAGCCATCTTGCAAGAATTACTTTCTGCTGATTACCGCCGGAAAGCGACTTTATCGGTGTATCAGGGGAAGCCGTCTTTATTTCCAGCAGCTTTATGTACTCGTCGGCATACTTTGCGGCATCCGCTTTCGAGATCGGTCGGAACATTCCACGCATTACCTGGAGTGCAAGAATTATATTGTCTTTTACCGAAAGATCGCCGATTATACCGTCGTGTTTTCTGTCTTCGGGAAGGTAGCTTATGCCGTGCTTCATTGCGTCAAGCGGCTTTTTTATTCTGATTGCCTTGCCGTTCATCTTGACTGTACCGCCGGTTATACTGTCCGCACCGAATATTGCACGGACGGATTCGCTTCGGCCTGAACCGAGAAGTCCTGTGAAGCCGTTTACCTCGCCCTTTTTTATAGAGAAGTCGAAAGGCGCTATGCCTGCATTGCTGACAAGTCCTTCCGCCTCAAATACCGGAGCCTCGCCGTCTGATTCCTGCTCGGCCTGTTGCGGCTTGTCTATATCGGACAGCTTGTTGAGATCCTTGCCGAGCATTTTTGAAACCAGCTCTACTTTAGGAAGTTCTGCGGCGTTATACTCGCCAACAAATTTGCCGTCACGCAGTACCGTTATCTTGTCGCAGACTGCGTATACCTGGTCGAGAAAGTGCGTTACGAATATTATTCCAACGCCACGGCTCTTAAGGTCAAGCATGAGTTTGAACAGTTTCTCAACCTCCTGCTCATCAAGCGAGGAGGTCGGTTCATCAAGGATAAGCACCTTGCAATCCATATCGACTGCCCGTGCTATCGCAACCATCTGCTGAACTGCGAGGGAGCAGCTTCCGAGTTGTTGATTCGGTTTTGCCGGAATATCAAGCGATTCGAGCAGCTTGCCGGCTTGTGAATACATCTTCTTCCATTTAGTGAAAGCTCCCTTTGATCTGCCGATGTACATATTTTCGGCGACTGTCAGGTTAGGGCAGAGTGTAATCTCCTGATAAACCGTGCTTATTCCGGCTTTCTGCGCATCCTGAGTTGACCTGATAATGACAGGTTCGGGATTGTCGGACATATATATGTCGCCGCCGTCTTTTTCGTACACACCGGTGAGTACCTTTATAAGTGTGGATTTACCGGCGCCGTTTTCACCCATCAGTGCGTGTATCTCACCCTTGTGCAGAGTGAATTCAACGTTCTGAAGTGCTTTTACACCGGGAAATTCTTTACATATGCCCTCAAGTCTGAGAACAACATTTTCGTCACGCATTGTTTTCGCCTCCGGTTTGTTTATTAGACGCAAAACGATCCGATACAAAGGATTTTGTTATCCATCATACCGGATCGCTACCGTCATGACTGATCCGCTGATTCAGCTAAGCTGTTCAAAACGATCAGATACCGTACTTGTCAACGTCCTCCTGAGTAATAGTGGAGGCGTCAAATCCCTTTTCTTCCATTATTACGACCTTTTCTTTAGGTGCTGTGCCTTTTTCAAGATCCTTGATTATAGAGTCGATGTAGGATGCCTGGAAAGGATTGCACTGACCGTCGTAGTTCCAGCTGCCTGAAAGGAGGTTTTTGAGAGCCCACTTGTTGCAGTCGAAGCCCATTACGATAACGTCCTTGCCGACGCCGTGTGAGATATTAGCTTTGTCGAGAGCTGCAACTGCACCCTTTGCCATATCGTCGTTCTCAGCATAGATAACGTTGAAAGGAGTGCCGCTGTCTATGACGGACTGAACGATCTGCTGTGCTGTTTCAGCATTCCATTCGGCTGTCTGCTGTGTAACGAGTTTCCAGTTTTCGTCAGCGGCAACCTTGGTGTCAAGAGCACCTGTTCTGCCGACCTGTGCGGCTGAACCCATTGTGCCTTGAATATGTACTATGTTGTACTTATCGAGCTTCTGGGAAGCCAGCCAGTCAACTGCGGTCTGACCTTCCTTTGCCATATCGGATACGATTGAGGCTTCGTACAGGCTGTCATCGGCATCAATAGTTCTGTCGAACAGGATAACCTTGATTCCCTGAGCCTTAGCATCCTTAAGTACCGAATCCCATCCTGAAGTGCCTGCTGCGGATATGAGCAGATAGTCAACTTCAGACTGAATAAATGTCTGTGCATAGGCAATCTGCTCGTCATTCTTAAGGCTGTATGCAAAGGAAGCGTCGTAGCCGTTCTCCTTTGTGAATTTAGCCTTCATATCCTTGTCGTTGGCTGTACGATAGCCGGACTCATTGGGGTCGTTGTTGATTATACCGACTTTGATGAGATCTCCGCTTGCAGAGCCTGAACCGTTTCCGCTGCTTGAACCTGCGGGTTCGCCTGAGTTACAACCTGCGAATACGCTTGTTGCGAGTGCCAGACCGAGTACCGATGCGAGAATTTTCTTAACTTTCATAGCTTTTTCCTCCGTAAATTAAAATTAAATATAGGTCCGTTTGCTTGTTTTTGAATGCTAAGACAAATTATTGATAAATTCATAACAACTTCGAATTTTGTCTGCATTCTCTTTTGTTGTCCTTATTCTAACACAAAGAAAATACAAATGCAATACACAAATTACACATTTTTTAGTGGAAAGATTTGTGCATATATTACAAAACGTGCGTTTTTTTAGCGTACAACATCGTTCTGAGTAAAAACTGCTTGACAAACAGCAGACAAAGTTGTATTATATATGTGAACAAATTTGTATTCTTTTGCACGAACTTGTGCTTTGCACAGAGGTGATGATTAATGACTAAATATGAAGCTGTTGCACAGGCAATAAAAAACGATATTGAAAACGGTCTGTATAAAGAGGGACAGCCGATTCCTACCGAGGAGCTGCTGACAGCTCAGTATGATGTGAGCCGTCAGACGATACGCAAGGCGTTGTCGCTTCTTGTAGAGGACAATCTTATATTAAAGCGTCAGGGGAGCGGCTCGGTGGTGCGGCCGAAGCGACTTAATCCAAGGACAGGAAAGATAGCGGTGGTTGCAACATACATCAGCGACTATATTTTCCCAAGTCAGCTAAGGGCAGTGAATGATGTATTATCCGAAAACAAGTATACCGCTGTTCTTTCTGCAACACGCAACCGTGTTTGCAATGAGCGTGCTATCCTTGAAGAAATACTCAAGGATCCCGTTGACGGAATACTGATAGAGGGTACAAAATCAGCTATGCCGAATCCTAATTTCGATCTGTACGAAAAACTGATAGGAATGGATATACCGGTAGTGTTTTTCAACGGATATTACCCGTCGCTCAGCGGCATATATTCCGTATGTGCGGATAATCAGGCTGGCGGTGCGGAGCTTGTGCGGCATCTTATTGAGCGTGGTCACACAAAAATCGCAGGCTTTTTCAAAAGCGATGATATTCAAGGTCATCAGCGGTATTCCGGCTTTATTTCGGAGCTGTTTCGCAACGGTCTGATAATCCCCGATGAGAATGTGTTCTGGTACATTACCGAAACAAAGGAGGATCTTTTCAATAATCCGCAGGAGGTATTAAATCGTCTTGGCGATAATACGGCGGTCGTATGCTATAACGATGAGGTGGCGTTCGGACTTATCAAGTGCCTGCTTTCAGCCGGCAGACGTGTTCCTGAGGACGTTGCCGTAGTCAGCTTTGACAACAGTAATCTTAGTCGGATCTCTCAGGTCCCGATAACATCGCTTTCCTACGAGGACAGAAACATAGGCAGAATTGCGGCTCAGAAGCTCGTTGATATTCTGAACGGCAAGGAGGTTACGTCCGAGGTGTTGCCGTGGACTTTTACTCAGAAAGAAAGCTCGTAAATATGAAGGGCTGTTTTATTAAAGCGTCTTTAGACCGCAAAACCGGCGGCTTTATAGCTAAGACTTTAAAGCTATGTCGGGCAGTATAAGAATTTGATTTTTTAAACCGCATTGTTGTGCGGTTTCATCGTGTCGAAAAAGTATTTTCCGACACGATGTAGCCGTTGATAAACAAGCGCAGACAAGGAAACCGCTCCGACAGGCGTACAAAGGTACGTTGAGGAGCGGTTGACGCTGTAAGCAAAAATGCTTTCACACAGCCGTTTTTTACGGCTGTGTGAAATTCTTTTTATTTATCAGATTTTTAGTTTGCATCGGTATGCTTTTCTGTATTTTTGCGGTGCGTGGGTTTATCGACAGCCTGAACCGCATTGTTGTGCGGTTTGTTTTTTACTGACCGTTTTTTGACTGTTTCGTTTCAAAAATTTTGCTGAGTAAGCTTGAAGGCGGCGGTTAATAATCATGCTGAGATCTCGAACGCAAAAGAAAACACCGATACACAGAGTAACGGTGTGAAATATTCGTTAAAAGAGTATACTGAGCATCAAAAAGAAAACTGGAAGGACAGTAAGCAAATAATAGTCTACGAAAATGAAAATCAGTTGCGTAACTTTATTCAAAAGTCACTGGATGGTGAGTATTTATCTGTAAAGAAAAAAATGTATTTTGGTGCAATAAGTACCGATTTAGCTGAAAGAATTTTTAATGAGACAGGAGTGGATGCAGAAAACTATAATATTACTATCAGCTCGAACGAAATCAGAAAAATACTATTAAATTCGCACGGAGATGAAAAAAAGAAAACCTTAGAGGACAGCGAGCTATTACTGAAGATGATATATTAGCTATTCCGAAAATTATTGAAGAAGCAGATTTCATTGAGTTAGACAGGAAAAAATATGATGGGAAACCGATAATTCGATTTATCAAAACAATTAACGGAAAAACAACCGTTGTATCTCATGTTTCTCAGAAGAAACACGATTTAGGTGTGCAAACGATGTATTCGAGTATAAAAAAAGATAGCCTTGTTACTGCGGCGAATGCCAAAGCCCTCACGGAAACGTCCGAAACGACAAGTAATACAGCTATCTTTAACACCACTATATCACAAAGTGATTCGGATGTCAATAGCAGTATACGCACAAAAGGGGAAAATAATACTAAATTTTCTCTCCCCGAAACCGACAGATATGTCAAAAATATTAATGATATTTACGGATACAAAATAAAACAAGGTATCAAAGTAAACGAAGATTTATTAGAATTATTGAGCATTTATGACAAAAATGCAAAGGTTGATACAAATGGTAATGTGACAGTATACCACAGAACAAACGCAGATGCCGCTGACTTTCTCGGTAAAGCCTGACAGCATATACCGTATATGGTTCGGATTTGCCGAATACAGCGGTGATGAAATAATGCCGCCCGAAATTACGCCAATCGTTCGTAAAGGCTTTACGGTTGTTGAATGGGGAGGCGCGGTTCTTGATTGAGCCAATGCCGTGAATAAAATTGAGCCGTTGCACTTTATTTGTGCAACGGCTCGTTTTGGTGTCTGTATGCTTATTTGTCTTCTTTGCCGAAATTGGACGATAATGCGCTGAGAG
>OGGJ01000192.1_pt1 | contig 65755 bp, 57 predicted proteins | sample 1571071 | NCBI WGS metagenome assembly OGGJ01 (sample SAMEA2581954, study PRJEB24529) | metagenome | biome: Human gut stool | place: China | collected 2011
GACGTAAACAGGCCTAATGCGACATTACGAATGTGATAGTTGCAAAGCCTGCGACTTTAGTCGCGGGTTGTTTACTTTCTCCTCTTAACTGCTTTTCCTATTTGCCATTACTTTGCGGATTGACGATGACAAATTCCTTCTTGGTCGCTTCGATGGCGTGCCAGACTCCCGAAAATCCGGGATGCAGGATGAAGCTCTGCCCGGCAACAAAGCGCTGCGGCTTACCACCGTCTTCGGTAATCTCCGAAACACCCTCCACAATGTGGCAGTACTCCCAATGATCGTCTGCCGTCGTGAAGTGCCATTTGCCTTCGGTACTTTCCCAAAAACCGGATCGAACATCTCCCGTCTTGTCCACTCTTGTCACCTTGAATTCCGGATTTCCTTCAAGGACATCAACACGAGCAAACAAAGGACCGTATGAGAACGGTGTTAGTCCGTCGGCTGTGAAACGCACGATTCTTCCGGCATCACCATTGGCAAGAGCCACCGGTGACTGTCCGGAACATCCGACAAGACAAGTCACAAGCAAGAGACCACAGAACAGCTTTTTCATATCGAAGGAAAATTGACGGAGACTTCCTATTGGGAAGCCCCCTTTAAGGATTGGAAATCATCAGCAATTGAACTGATGGAAAACCTTGGCGATTGCCTGCCAACGGCTATCAAGCTTGATGAACGTGATGTAGTCGTTGTAGTCGGCACCGATGGCATCTTTTTCCATGTCGATTCTCACTACCGCTGTCGTGGGAGTAATGGCAAGCACATCCATGTGCGTTTTGATCTCAGGGGCACTGCCGTTCTGGCGCACAAAGTCATACAGGTTGTCGATGGGGCCGCCAAGCAGAGTTTTGCCTCCGGCAAGCCCGTACATGACGGCTTCCTTGTGGAAAGCTTTGGCTACCGTATCCGCATCGCCCGTCCGCAAGCCTTCGACGTAGTTGCGAGCGGCTTCCAGAACCGCGTTGTAGTCGTCAACAGAAACAACTTTGGCATTGGCACAACAACATTCAGACATTTGGAACTCCTTAAATAATCTGTAGCATTCGCTACACAAATAATTCTATATCATTCGCTAAAGAAATCAAGAGCTTTTGTCCGGATACCAAATGACCGCTGGAAATTCCTCACTGTTATCTTCTCCCAGAACCAAGGGCAGACCACGTTCTTTTGACAGAAATCAGGCGTTGATGACCGCACTGCGCATTTTCTGGAAGCTTGGTTATGAACCGGCGTCTGTAGCCGTTCTGTGCGAGGCTATGGGAATCAAACCGCCCAGTTTCTACGCTGCGTTCAAAAGTAAGGAAGAACTTTTTCTGGAAGCGGTGAATTTTTATGAAGCACGGTACTGGGCCGATGTTCTCAAGAAGTTTGAGGAATCATCAAAGCCCATTGATTTGGCGTTAGCCGAGTTCTTTCAGGAGGCCGCGTCCATTCTTTTGAATCCGGATAATCCAAGCGGCTGCATGGTGGTGCTGGCTGCCGTCAATATTGCGCCCAAGGAAAAGCGCATTGCCGAAGCTGTCAAAAAACTCCGTTCTCAAACTCGTGATTTTTTTGAGAGACGTTTGAAAAAATCGCAGGACGCCGGCGAGATTTCCTCTGAAGCCAACATATCGGCACTTGCCGATGCGTTGAATATCGTGCTGGAGGGCATGTCGATCCAAGCCAAAGACAATATGCCTTTGCAGACCTTAGAGCAGGCCGTGGAGTGCGTCCCCAATATGCTTCGTCCATATCTGAGCTGAAAAAACACTCTAATCGCTATGATGATGAGCTGGAACTTGACAGCACCGTGACGCACGCAGTGCGTGCCGGCGCCCGTCTCTTGGGCGACTTCAACGACTACGCCTCCTGGAAGGTGTGAGCCGCTTACGAGCACGTCTTTGACGGCGACGCCGAAAGCGCGGTGAATTCCTTCAGTCTCGACGTACCTAGCCTGGAAGGCGACACGGGTGTCTTTGAATTGGGGCTGCGCATCCGTCCGTCTCTGGAGAGCAATTGGGCGGTGGATCTCAGAGCCAAGGGCTATGTGGGCGATCGGGAAGGCGTCACGGGCAATATTACCGTGTGTTACAGCTTTTAAACCGCTGCAAAACGGACGCAGGAGGACAAAGTGATGAGTAACAAAGTAATCGGTTTGTCAGTGGCCTTGACTCTGGCAACGCTGATGGTCGGTTGTGCCAACGTGACGACAGGACAGCTTCATGCACCGCTCGAAGTCATGCCGACGGAAGTCTGCATTATTCGCAATCCGCAAGTGACGATTGATGCGGCCATTCCGTCTCTGCAGTCGGCTTTTCAGCGTCGAGGCATCAAATCCACCGTTGTGGATGATGTCGGAGCTTGCAGTTCGGAATATCGTTTGAGTTATGTCATGCGGCGTTCTTGGGACGCGACGACTTATCTCGGACTGGCTGAGCTGACGTTATACAGAAACAACGCCATTGTTTCGACGGCTAAATATAAGGCTGGAAGCATGACGCTGACAAAGTGGGGCAAGACTGCTGAGCGAATCGACAAAACGGTCGGCAAGCTGCTCGGAGAACCTGACTGAACGTTAGTCGATCGTCGGATTGGAGTCTCTCAAGCGCCGCTTCGCGAAATACGGGCGGCTCTGGGATTTCCTTCAGCCGACTTTTTAGAAGTGTTTTGTCCAACGCAGAGCGGCGCCCCAGCGCTCGTTGCCTGCGTCGCCGAGCTCGCCGTCAAGCATCAGTGCAAATTCGTGTCCGGAAGTTGAGTTCCAGCCGAGTTTGCATTGCGCAGCGACGGCGTGGCGGTTGTCAAAGAAATCAACGTGCGTTTCGTCGCGGATTCCGGACCAGGTGTACGTTTCGTCTCCGTCAATGTGAAAGCGATTGCGGTAGGCGAGGTGACCTTCGAAGAAGACATTGCCGGCCGGGGCGGCGCATACCGCCATAAAGACGCAAGTGTGTTTGAGAGTCAAATGAGGCATGACGCACCTAGCCAGACAACCGAGACGAGAATAAAACGCCTTTCGAATCAAGCTCAAAGTATGTCAAAGAAATGTCGTCTCGAACAGATTGTTCGCTCGAATGTTTAGCCTCGGCGATTATGCGAAGGAAAGCGTCAAGATAACCGGTCGTTGTTGGAATCGAAAGAAGCGATGCGCCGGACTGAACTCACGAAGAAAACCGTGGGTGCTCAGATTGAAGAAATGTCAGAAGGCGTGCGGTAGATTCGGCGCTTTTTGATAAACGGTGCGACTGACGAAACAAGGATAGTTTAAGAAAAAAGTACAATGAGGCCTGTCGTAGTCTGAAGTGGCAAAACAGGAGGCGGATGACGATGACTGAATCGCTCGTTTCGCTCAATGTAAAAATTTCAGCTGAAGAAAAGCGTCGCTTTGTTGAGACGGCTAAAGAGGTAGGTTTGACGCCTTCGGCTGCGATAAGGGCCTTTTTCTCAAATTCTGTGAATGCGGCGAAATGCCGTTTGAACTCAGAAAGGAGCCCTGGATCAATCTCAGTCATCCCGATCTGGTCAAAGCCAGAGTCAAAGACAGAGTGGTGATCGTTCCTAACAGTTGGCGGGATAAGGACGATGATGACGACGAATGAGCCGAAGCTTTGGGAGATTTGGCGTTTTCGATTTGCTTTTGTTTAGGTAAGAGCTAGACCGAGCACAAACGGTCTGCCGAGAATTTCCATTCGGCAGACCGTTTTTACCGTTCGCAAATAAACGGTTATCTCATGCTCGGAAGATAAGCAAACGCCACTTCCGTCTTAAGCGGATGCCGCTCAAGCGCCTCCTGGAGCAAAACGGGATCAACGGCGCCGGTGGCGTCCGAAAGCATGACAACGACTTTGTTACCTTCGCGGTAAGCCTTGACCGCATGCACGATGAATTGAGCCAGAGCCGCAACCGGATCAATGGGCTTCAGAGTGGGGTCGAGAAGCGGCAATGTTTTGGCGTCGGGCCGCGGGCAACAAACAAATACCCCCTCGTGAGAGTGTTTGGTGCTACAAGCCCGTGCACAGGCAAACGCGTCGGCTTCGGTGCGCACTGTTGTTTGCGCCGTTGCCTGAGTCCGGATCAGAGCATGAGAAACCCGATTGTCGCCTTTCATCATCGTCACGCGCATGAGACGATTGGCTGAACCTTTGCGGTTCTGGCCCAGTGCTTCCACGAGACCGTGTTGGCCCAAGCGCATCGGCGTCACATCGACAAAAAGCGTTCGGCAGTCGGCCTTTGGGGTTGAGTTGACTTGACGATAGGCACGCACGCAAGACAGTGTCGCGACGAAATGACGGGCGAGCGAGGCCTTGAGACCGTGAACTTCGGCGCGCGAAAGCGTTTGCATGAAGATGCTGGTGATGCGTCCGAGACCGCAGGCGCGCTCAAGCATCCGAAACCGATCGACGCGGGCATTGCCCAGAATGCGCATGGCAACGGAAAGGCTTTCGAGCGTCAGCGGTTCGTGCGCACGAAGCACGCAACTTTGAATGCGATCAATGAGGGCTCTGGGCAAACCGCCGTCAACGCCGTCAAAAACGGTGGCGGCAGTTCTAAGGTCGCAGATTTGCTGAATGTTCCAGCGCATGCGTGCGGCCTGACGGTGCTGGGATAACTCAGGCAGCGGAGCGCAAACGAAGTTTTTATCCTTTGGTTTGTGCATCGGTTTTTCCCCAATTGATTTAAAAGTACAAAAAAACTCAAACTCACGAATAACTCCTTTTGTTGAATTGAATAACAAAAGGCAGAGTCGGGTATCGATATCAGGCAAAAATGCTTGCTATCGCTTTGCATCGCTTTTGAATCCAAAAGCGAAGTGCGCAATCTAAGGGAAATCCTGTAGTTTGTAAAGAGCGAAGAGAAAAATATTTTTTTGTGCTCAGGATTGAATTTTGACCGGGGACGTGCTAATGATCATTGCGTGAAAAGGCCTGCGGGACGGACAAAGCAGCGAGATTTGACAGAAGGCAAAAAGTTGGCGATGTGTTCGTTTTTGTTCGGTTTGAAACGAACAAAAACGAACAATAAAGAGGGGCTTGGATTTATTTTAAAGATCTGAGGTTGCAAAAAGCCTTGCCTTTTTATTTATTTCAAATAAACGGCAATTTTTTCTCGAAATATTTTGATTGTTTATATAAGAAATCAAGTTTAGGTACGATATTGCAGCACTCGATTTGTATAACAAATTCGACGTCGCCGCTTGAGGTTAGCTCGAGTCAATCCTTTCGAAATACACAAAGTCGGCAAGACTACCAGGATCGGGCGCATGCTGCGACGGATTTCTTAAAAATCTGACGTTTTCATTGGAAATTTTCTCTCGAGGACGTCGCGTCGAATTGCCGATGGGGCGCAGGATTTGCGGCGATGACGCCTACGACGGAGTCTCGGACGATCAGACGGAAAACTTTTCCGTTTTTGTTTTTCGTCGCCCTCAAATTCTCTTGACGCCCGAAAGATGCGTGTGAACAATTCGCCGCCGTGCCGAACACCAGGCGTTTGTCCCGTCGTTCGGCCGAAGTCGAAGAAAAACCGAAGGTTCGTCTCAAAGGTGAGTCGGCGGTTTTTCCATGTAAAACCCATCCGAGGAGACGTTGCATGTTCAACTCAATGTCGGACGAAGCGCGCTTAAAGGCTTTTAAGTGGTGCTTTGTGACGGTTTTGACCGTCTGGGCTTTGCTTTTGACCGTTGATCCCGTGCACGCCGCCGCCACGGGCGGATCGGAGTTCAAGTCCTTGTATGAGCTTGTCTCCGGTTGGGCGAGAGGTTATCTGGGCAGAACCATTGCGGTGGTTTTTCTGCTCGTGGGCCTCGGCACGGGACTTATTCGCGGATCCGTTATTGCGGCGGTGACGGCGCTCGGTGCGGCAGTGGCATTGTTGATGCTGCCCACGATCGTCGATTCGCTCTTTAACGGCGCCGGCATTTAAGCAAAGCGCCGAGTGCGAAAGGCGGCCGACGGCTTTCATGCCGCGGACACTTTTCGCACTCCGCCGAGCAACCCTTTTTTTCGGAGAGACATTCAATGCAACCGGTCCTTGTGCCGAAAACGCTCGACGCGCGCTCGCGTCTTCTTTTTTGGGAGAGCGACTACGTGATCGTGGCCTTGGGCGGCTTTGTGGCCGGTCTGCTTGTGTCGGGACTCACCGCAGGATTGATCGGCGCCGTGCTCTTTGCTTGGGGCTGGCAAAAAGCCCGAGGCGGGGGTTCAACGGCGCAGGCCGTGGCGTTGGCGTACTGGCATCTGCCGGCGGACTTTTTCCTGCGCGTGCCGCAAAGCGCCAGACGTCACTTTATCGGGTAAGTCTCCGAGGCCATTGACAGAAATCGAACTCTCGACGCCGTTGATGCGTCACAAACATTCATTAAAGCGTACGCCATGCAGCGAATCATTCAGACCGTTTCGGCCGAAGCCGCCGCCCATTTGCAGATCCGACGTTCCATCGTGGCCGCTTTGGGCGTGAGTCTGATCACGAATGCCGCTCTGGCGCTCACGTTGCTCACCAAAACCGACAACAGCCGCACGGTGGTTTTGTCGCCGGCGGCTACCCAAACATTTATCGCCACGAACGATGCCGTGAGTCCTAATCTGCTGGAATCCTTTGCGGCACAGTCGGCGTCGATTCTTCTGAATATGACGCCGGCAACAGCCGCTGCCAACGCCGAAATCTTTCTTAAAAACGTGGCGCCGCAAGCTTATGCGGCTATGGCTGCCAACGTGCGTCGCGGCGCTTCCGAACTCGTGCGCAACTATGCCTCAAGCGTTTTTTACCCCCATGCCTCTGCCGTGGATGAGACGGCCAAAAGTGTATGTCTGAGCGGCGAACGGCGCATGATGATTGCGAGTGCTGTGACCGAAACCAGCGATATAACAGTCTGTATGCGACATGTTGTAACGGCGGGACGTCTGCAGATTTCTCAACTCACCATCCGCAAAACGGAAAGCACGGATCCGGCTGTTGAGCTCGCAAACTTTACCGACCCGGCTCGATCGATTGCTGACGCACAAGCCGAGTCCGTCTACTGAATTCCCTGAAATTCGATAAACCGATAAGGCTTTGCCCGCTGTGGCAAAGCTTCGGGGATTGTTGTTGCTTTCGTTTCCTTAACAGATTACAAACAACACGTTAAAACAATGAGACGTTTTCCTTTAAAGGCCGTTTTGGCCGGTCTCGTGACAGTTGCGGGACTCATCGCAAACGGCGCACAAGCCGCAGACCCGGTCACACATCCTCTCTCGCGCGATCACGTCAATCTCGTGCGCGTCCAGGGTCAGAAGATCACCGATGTGGTTTACGACACGCAGGCTCTGGAAGTCTCGGCCGACAAGGAGCGCGGCATTGTCTTTATCAAAGTGAAGACGGCGTGGCTGGCGTCGGGAGCCGGGGAGGTCACTTCGGCATTCTTTAACACCGAAAGTGAAAACTTTTCCGTGCAGTTTTTCGTGAGTGCCGTTCCTTCGCAAACCGTGGATTTGATTCCGCAGACCTTGGTGACGGGGGCGGCCGATGATCGGCAGACGCGCATCGCGTTGGCCGCGCCGTTGTTAAAGCTTGAGTCGGGTGACTTTGTGAGCGAGCTCAAAACCCTGGTGCAAAAGAGTGTCACGGGGCATGTGCCTGATGAGACGCTTGCCGTGGGGTCACTTGCTTCGCGCGAGGACGATCGGCGCTTTGCCCGTTTGCCCGCACCCGAAGGCGCCGTGTACTGGGAGGGTTTTAAGGTGCGCGAAACGCAAGCGTTTTTGTCGGTCGACAAACTCACCGAAACGCTTTTGTTTACGCGTGTCTCTGCCAAGGCGGGAGTACCGGACGCGGCGTGTTTGGCGAGAATCATCGGCGGCGTGCTTGCCGTGGCCCAGGAAGTGCAGGGCACGGGTGACCGACTTCAAACGGAAATCACCGTGATTCGTTCGCGTGAAGCGGCGACCCGCGGCGGAGACGTTTTTGAAAGTGCGCTGGTTGCCTTGTCGGGCGCCGTTTCCACATCGAAACGGGAGAGCAAGCGTCCATGAGTCAAGAGCCGATTGATTTTGAGGCCGAACGCCGTCGCGCAGCCAAAGAACTGGGGTTGCCGTACTCCGATTTGGACGATCCCGTCCATTGGCAGAGAAACATGCAGACGCAAGAGGCAAAAAAAGAGCTTGCCGAGATGCTCTCAGAGAACGACACGAAGACGCAGAGCCGCGAACCACTCGAAGACGAGTCGACGTATGCCTCGTCCAACTCGATTTACACCCAGGGTCGTACTGCGCAGGAAGAACCTGAACACACAGCAGGCGTTGCCATGAATCGCGAGCACACCAAGCTTTCTTGGAAGTTGCGTGCCGAGTCGTTCGTCAACAAGGTGAAGAGTTTTGCCGCCAGCCGCCGTGAGCGCTCGCAAGTGGGCGGGGTGGCGGCGCAGCAAAAGGAGAAGTCGCGTCAGATACAGACGGCCGCGGTGGGTCTTACGACGGTTGTGGCGGTGGTGGCGGGCACCATGATGCTTGCCGGAGACGAACGCGGGGTTCGAACGGAGCCGGTGCGTGTGTACAAAAGCGACTTTCGTCTTGAGCCTGAGTCGTTGGACAAGCAAAGCTACCAAAAGATGTACGACGAAAAGCTCGCGGGCGTCACTGAACGTCTTCAGACGATGGAAGAGCTTGCCGCGCGTCTTCAAAAGGAATTGGCTGCGCAACAGGAAAAAAAGGGAACGCAAAGTGCGGCATCCGAACCCAACACCGCGGTGCCCGTGAATCAATTGCCCGATTTCTCGCCGCAGAGCCGTGCTGCCATTGAAGCGGGAACGCTTTCGGGGGCGATGAACACATCGCCGCCGGTCACTTTCGACGGCCCGCGCCTCAAGCGACTGGCTGTGACGGATCCGATCAAAGATTTTGAAGCGATCCGGACGGCCGCGCGCGAACGATACACCAAGCGCTCGGCGGCTTCGATCGATTCGCCCATTGCCGCAAACCGCGCCCGCAACGAAGCGGCCGGCACCTATTTGCCCGCGGGCAGCTTCGCTCGAGCCGTGGTGCTGGCGGGCGCCACGGTCTCCACAGGCGGGACGGCCTCATCGAACCCCGTGCCGATGCTCTTGGAAGTCAAGGATCTCGCCAAATTGCCCAACGATTTTCGCGCCAACGTCAAGGCCTGTTTTGTCACGGCCAACGCCACGGGAGATCTTTCAAGCGAACGCGTCTGGATCCGATTGGAGCGTTTGAGCTGCATGACGACAAGCGGCAAGGCGCTTGATGCGCGCATTCAAGGCTATGTCACGGGCGACGACGGAAAGACAGGCGTGCGTGCGCGACTGGTGACGCGCAGCGGCCAGGCGATTGCGAGCGCACTTCTGACCGGTTCCATCTCGGGTCTTGGCAAAGCCGTGTCTCTCTCGGCACAGGACACGACGACCTATACGTCGGGCGCTGTCGGCACCACCGTGAGCGATTCGTTTCGCGCGGGGTTGGGCGAGGGGCTTGAGAGTGCGCTCGATCGTATTGCCGACTACTACATCCGACTGGCCGACAAGATTTTCCCGTGTCTGGAAATCGACTCCGGCCGCAAGGTGGATCTGATTCTCTCGCAGGGCCTCACGATCGCGGTGGACGAAACCGCGCCGTCGGAAACATCGGGCGGCGCCATGCCGTTGACGTCTTCAGAAGGCCCCGCTGTCAACAGTTCCGAACTCTTTGGCGAACGTATGAAAGCCGCCAGCGAGCGCTACGACTAATGATCGAAAGAAACAAGAGATGAACCAGACAAAACACAAACGATACGCAGGTCGCGCTGCGCTTTTTCTGATGCCTTGGGTGCTTGCGGGCTGCGCGGGCAACATCACCGGACTCGTGGGTGCACAGGAAGACTTCGGGTGTCCGGCTTCGGGCGGCGTCAACTGCACGACCGTTTCTGCCACTTACGAAAGAGAACATGCTTCGGAGTCCGAAGCACGCAAGCCGACGCTCACGGGCCCCAACTCGAATGCAGCTCTCACAAACCAACCGCCAGAGCCCGCAGATGACGAGCGCATTGCCGTGAGGGCACAGGTGACCGAGGTTTCTGTCAAACATAACGCTCGCGCAGTAACGCGTACCGAATTGACTTCGCGCGCGCCCGAACGTTTGGTGATGCTCTGGATTTTGCCGTGGGTGGATACCGCAGGAGACCTGCACTCCGACTCGCGCGTCTGGATGCGTGTGCGGGATGCCGCCTGGAAGATTGAATCCGTGCGCACGCGTGCCATGCAGTCGGCTCCGGAGACAGCGCCGTGACGGTTGAAAAGAGCGGACACGCCGGTCTTTGGCAGGGCGTGGTCAATCTCGCCGAAAAGCTTCGTGACGCGGTGCTTTTAAAGAGCAACGTCACGGGGCTTACAGGACCACAGAGGCGAGGCTCGGGCATTCCCGTGGTCGATCGTTTCAGTCACGTGCTAAGCGTCTTGTACTACGCGCAGGATTCGGGCGTCTTTTTCATGAACGACGGCGGACAGACCGCGGTCTCGAGCCTCGGGCGAGTGTTTGAGCTCACGCCCGCGCTTTACGCCGACACGGCGCTGGCCGAAGGTCTGGAACGCATCATTTCAAGCGAAATGCCCGGTCAGACGGTCTATTCGGTTTCGCTTTTTGCAAGCGCCGCCGCAGTGCGCGAAACGCTCACCGAATACGTGGAAAGTCGCTCGCAGGCCGTTCGGCTGCCCGAACAGGCCGCCGGCGTTCTCAAAGAAATGGCCGTGCGCCGCGCCCGCATGCTCGATGAAAGGGCCCGGAGTCTTGCCTTTGAAACGCACACGCCCGTGCGGCACTTTCGCGTTTGGCTTTCGGTCGTGTGTTCGCCCGGAGAAGCCGAACTGCTGCACATCCTTGAAGGAAAGAGCTCGCAGGCGCTCACGCACTTTCTGAGGGCTTCGCAAGGCATCGAAGTGGCGCTCAAGCAGTTCGGGCTTTTTGCTTACGCTTGGGACGACGTCGACTGGATGGAGACGGTGCGCGAAATTCTCAATCCTCAAAAGGCAGCGGCTGGAGAGCTCCCTGAAACCAGTCTCAGGGGACACGGTGCGCGTCAAAACCGACTTGAAGAAACCGTGCGTCCGGACGTTCTGCGTACTGCGGCGGTTTCCCCCGACACGACCATCGACATTGCCCGCAGCGGCATGGTGTTTGCTTCGCCTGCGCCGGGCAAGGGCAGCTTTGCGCAAACCGAAAGCCGATGCTCGGTCAGTTACGCCGAAAATGCTGTCGAAGCGGTAGGCTTGGCTGTGACGGGACTGCCTGCGCAAACGCATTTGTCACGCATGCGTCGCATCCTCGGAGCGGCCACCGCCACACGAGCCCGCATCAATACGCCCTTTTTGTGGACGACAAGCGTGCAGCCCACGGTAATTTCGCAGGACCGTTCGATGGTGGCGATGAAGCACGCGCGCGTGCGGCAGCTTGTAAACACCGAAATCGGACAGTTTCTCACAGATCTTGCTGAGCGCGGACGTGACCTGGAAGCGGCGCTCAAAGCCTGCGAAGACGGTCGCGGATTGGCGCGCATCGCGCAGACGATGATTGTGTATGCCTCGCCCGGCAAGGGTGTGGCGGCAGCGCACAACGCAGCCAACGTGCTTGCGGGCGCGGGCTTTCAGGCGCAGATCGATTTGGGCTTGCAGGTGATGGATCTGATGCAAAGCCTGCCTTTGGAAGCCGGAACCGCGCTTATGCGCGACATCAAGACGGCCGGCCGTGCCTACACGGTGACGCGCCAGGCCGCCGGCCACATGCTTCCCGTGACGGGAGACTTTCGAGGCAGTCCCGCCAGAGTTTCGGAAACCAAACGCAAGCCGATGCTGATTCTTGTGTCGCGCAGCGGGGAACTTATGCCCGTCGACATCTTTGCCAATCGCAACGGCAACTACAACGCGGTGGTGGCGGGGACGTCGGGCTCGGGCAAGTCGGTATTGACGCAGGAAATCGTCACGTCGGTTCTGGCCACGGGAGGCCGCGTTTGGGTCTTTGACATCGGCAAGAGCTACGAGACGTGTGTGGATCTAGCGCAGGGGCAATTCATTGACTTTGAGCGGCAGGACCGGGAGAAATCCGATCGGCTTTGCCTCAATCCGTTGGACATGATGGGCGAGGATCCGGCTGAAACGTTGGATGAGGTGGCGCAGATCATCGCCGCGATGGCCAACGGCAACGCGCCGATGGAAATGACCGCCATGGAACTCGTCAAGGTCAATATTGCGGCCGTGGTGCAAAAAGCGCGCGAACAAAACCGTACGCCGCAGTTGACTGATCTTGTGGTGCAGCTGATGGCCACACGTGATCCGGCCCTGCACGATGTGGCGGTGCGCTTGTCGCCCTTTGCAGCGGGAGGCCGCTTTGCCGCCTGGTTTGAAGGCAAGGCCAACGTCAATTTTGAAGCCGCGCTCGTGGTGCTCGAAATGGAGGCGCTCGCAAACAAACCGGTGCTTCAAAGCGCGGTGCTGTTGATTTGCATCATGCGCATCCTGCAGGAAATCCGAAACAGGCCGCGCAGCGAAAAGAAACTCATCGTGATTGACGAGGCCTGGCGATTGCTGTCGGGCGAATCGGGCGCCTTCATCGAATGGGCCTGCCGCACGCTGCGCAAGTACGGCGCGGGGATCGTGTGCATTTCGCAGTCGATGGAAGACTTTCGGATGTCGGGCACGGCTCGAGCGGGGAGAGCCAACGCCGACAGCGTCTTTCTCTTTCGTCAGAAAAACGAAGGGATTGCCGCGTTTACCACTGATCCGGCACTGCAAAGGACGTTATCGGGTCTTACAACCGTTTCGGAAACCTACTCCGAAGTATGGGCTCGCGTGGGCGATGCACCGGGCGTGGTCGGGCGCCTCATTTTGGATCCCTTTTCCATGACGGCATTTTCGACGCGTGCCGAAGTGTTTGACGCAGTGCGCCGAGAAAAGGCCAAGGGTAAAAGCGCCGTGCAGGCCATTGCCGCTGTGGCGTACGGCGATGCGGACAAGGAGGCCGCGAGATGACGGACGGCGCAAAACCGGCCACGCGAAAAAGCCTGGCCAAAGAAGAGGCGCTCAAAAGCTTTTCGGTTGTAGCGGACGGTTGGGCAGGAGCAGAGCAAAACGAAGATGAGACGGCAGTCCCTGTCGTGCGAATGCCCGAGACCAAGCCCGCCAAGGCCGAGCTCCTTACACCCGCACAAAAGCGTCAGATCTGGGAGAAGTCGCGCTACGAGGCGCTGCGGCAGCAGCCCGATGCGATGGCGTTTCACGAAGAGGCGCTTGCGCGCTTTGAACAGGACGGGATGCTCAAGAAACTCGCCAAAACAAACGGCTTGACCGAGGATGAGGCGCGCCGCGTCTGGTCGGTGTTTTTGGAACACCACCGCATTCGTACGACAGCGCAGGCGGCAGGTGGCCGAGCCGAAATCGAGGAGTGCCCGGAGGCCGACTCAGACATCGAAGGCAAAGACGCGTTGCAGACGGCAAAACCATCCGCGCAACCCGAGAGTGACGAGAAAGAAGTTGAAAACGACCGGCCGCCGATTCAAATCACGAAGATGCCGACCCCGCCGCTTCCGGCCGTATCAACAGAACAGACGTCGAAGCCTGCGACAACCGAAAACATAACCCCGCAACCCCTGAGAGAAGAAAGCGTGGAAACAAGCGAAAAGCAAGACACAAAAGAACTCCGGTACCGCATCAACGATGAAATCGCGCAGCAGGAGCTTGCCCGAACACAGGCCGCTGCCGCGGAGTTGGCAAGCCAAGCCGATGACGAAATCCGTCGGGCGCGTTGGTCGTCGGTAAAGACCGTGGCGAATCGCACCGCGATGGGGCTTTTTGCCTTCGGCGTATTGGGTGCGGGGGCAATAGCTTTGAACGTGTGGGATCTGCGTGAGAGGCTCGGCATTCATTTGCCTGCGGAACTGAAGCCGGTGCCCGACGTTGCCGTGGTTGATCGGCAGGCTGCGAGAAAGGCGCTGCTGGAACTCGCAGGTCGCGCTGCGCTCGAGGACGTGATGGCGGCCAACGACGTTTTCGACGAACTTTTTGTGCTGGCAAGCGCCCGCGTGGCCGCCCGCGAAAACTGGCTTTTGATCGACGCGCGAGCCGTGGTGGCCATGGCCAGCGGCGGACGCGATGCCACGGAGCGGATCGAAGCCGAGATCGTGAATCTCGTGCAAAACGGCGCGATCGAACGGATCCGAAAGACGGCGGGCAAGCCGGAGGAAGGTCGATGAAGCGCGCCCTCGTTTTGACCGGTATTCTGACGGGGATTTCCGTGGTGGCTTTTGCCGCACCCGCTGCGTGCCCGACGTGTGCCGACACCGAAAAAACGGAGCGCGGCGTCGACATCGTGGTGGCCAACACAGCGCCCGTTGCCGAACCCGATTGGGAAGTTTTGTTGCAGTCCCGCGTACGGGAGGCAGACCGTTTGGGGCTTTTGCGAAAAGCGCAGCGCGAGACGGCTGACAACATGAATCGCCACGCCGAGACTCCCGTGGACTTGAAGCTTCCGAGAGCCAAAGCGACTGAATCGCGCCGCCTGGTGCTGTTGGATGAAGCGTCCGTGCGCGCCATGGCCGAACCTGTCAAAGCCGTTTTTGCGGGCTTTGTGCGCGGATATGTGTTTTTTGACGCCGATGACGAAAAGCAGCTTGCCTTTGTCCGCGATTTGCCCGAAATCGGCACCTCGATTCGTCCTGTGGCCACAGCCGGAAACGTCTCGCAAGCCTCGCGCCGATTGGGAATCCGACTTTACGCCGATCAGGGCGGCACGTTAACCCGACGCTTTGCGCTCAAATCCGTTCCGAGTGTTGTGATCGTCACATTTGACGGCAGGGAAGTGGCGGCTGTGATCGATGAGGTGGCTCTCAATGACGATACAACCGACAACATCAACCCGATTACAGGATCAGAACCATGACCAAATATCACAGCCGCGCCGAAATCAATCAGAACACGGCCAAGATGGACGCCGATGACAAAAGAGCGGCCGCGGGTCGTGCAGTGACCGACCCGTCGGCTGCGCGCGACTTTACGGCCACCTCCCTTTGGGTGCCCGAAACGCAGGCAATGCCTGTGGCCACCGCTTCCGACCTGGGTGTGCTTGCCTTGTCGCTTGTGCATCACCTTTTGGAGCCGATCAAGGCAAAAGCTTTGCGTGAGCCCGAAGCAGCCAAGGATGAGCTCGCCGCTTTGTTTGCCGCTTTGCCCGTGCCGGATGCACGAGACCTCACGCAAACCGTCAAGGATCTCAAAAACCTGACGCCGGGCTTTCGACAGATGCTGCAAACGAAAAGCGGGCGCAAGGCGATGAAACTCAACGCCCACTATTTCGGCGCCTCTGTCACGGCGTTTCAGTCTGGGTACGACGGACACTGGATCACGCGCGAGGCCGCGCTGCGCTTGCGACTTGTGCGTTACTACGAAAAAACGAGCGGCGAATTTGCTTCGAGCGTACACCGTGCCATGGCCGCGTTGTCGCGCAACGGCACGGCTTATGCGGCTTGGAGCGCCGGCTGGCCCGTCTTTGTCTGTGACCTCAACCGCACGTTCGAGCGCTATGCCGCGCAGGAATTGTTGGCTGCGTCCCAAGGGCGGCTTGCGGTAGTGACGCCACCTTTGACGCCCGAAACACAGGTGCTTGTCGCGCGCTATGCCCCGGAAATGGCTGTTGTGATTGACGAAGCCGGATTGCTCTCGGTGCTGCTGGGCAACTACAGCACGGTGATGCTTCTGGAACGGCGCGTCGGCGGCTGGACCGTGACGTTTCCGGCGGGCGGTGCGAGCGAAAAAGACCTCAAAAATCGCAAGTATCCGGCCTTTGCCCGGGCACTGGCGCGCTGCGCGGTGCTACCCGCGTCGTTTGCTGCCGAAAACGGTTCTGACCGAAAGCAAAAGCACACCTCCGTCAAGGAGGCCGCATGAGACGGCAAAAAGGCTTTGTGTCCGTGGTGGCGGGATTGTGTGCGGCGATCGGTATCGTGACTTCGGGAACGGCTGAGGCGGGCTGCGAAGGCTCCTTTTCCAACCCCGTTACGGACGTCTGCTGGTCGTGCCTCTTTCCGATGAGAATTGCCGGTACCCGTTTGAGTCCCGAAGGCGTCTCTGACCCCGACACCGACGCGCGCGTGATCTGCACGTGTCAGCGCGGACCCGTTGCGGTGCCGGGATTCAACATGAACTTTTGGGAGCCGCTGCGTACCGTGGAAGTGGTGCGTGAACCTTACTGTCTGGTTTCCTTGGGCGGCGTTTCGATGGATCCGGGACTTAAAGCTCCCGCGCACGGCAGAAGCGCTCAGCGTACCGCGGGCGTTGCCGCTTCCTTTGCGGGCAATGTCGGCGAAGACGGTGCGGGCAGTCCCGAAATCGGCGCGGCCTTTTATCAGGCGCATTGGTACCACACGCCGTGGCTTTTTGTGCTCGAAGCGGTGGTCGATACGTCGTGTCTGGAAAACGCGGCTTGGGATCTTGCGTATCTCACGGAACTCGATCCGATCTGGGGCGACGCGCTTGCCTCGTTTGTACTGGCCCCCGAATCGGCGATTTTTGCCAATCCTATGGCTGTGGCTGCCTGCGCCATGGACTGTACGGCCGCCTCCGTCATGAAGCCCCGTCCGGAACTTTTCTGGTGCAACGGCTGTCAGGGCGGTTTGTATCCTTTGGCAGGGTGGGTCGCTGCCATGACAAGTCCCCTGCAGGCTTGGCATCTGATTGCCGCTCGCATGAGCGTAAAGCTTGCGCGAGAGGGACTGTTGTGGGCCGCCTACGGCAAAAAGGGACAGTGCGGCCCTTACTTTGAACCGATTCCGCGCAAGGACGTTTGGCGCACGCAGTTGATTTATCCCACGGTGACGGCCTCGGGCTCGAAATGCTGTCGGCCGATGGGCGCGCCCACACAGACCTGGGGTGCAGGCAAAACCTATGCGGTGGGCGGTGAAGACGGTGCGATTTTGCTCTGGCGCATGCGCGACTGCTGCGCCAGTCAAAACCTCATGACCGGCATGCCTTGAGTTTGGGTGCCGACACTGTCAAACGAAACAGCAAGATGACTCAGAAAAGAGCAAAAAGCCGCGTGCTTGCGGCAGCGTGTGTACTTGCGGCGGTACTTTCGGGGAAATCGCCGGCAAATGAAGCAAACGATGCGCTTCTTGCCGCTGACCGAGCGGTCGTGGCGCAGGCCATCGAAACCGTGGAAAACGAAGCGCGTCGACTGGCGGCGGGCGAGGTGCAGACGCCGTCCGAATTCAAAGGGATGGATTTTGTCGGCGTTCGTCTGACCGTGGTCGTGAGCATGAGTTTGGAAAAAGACTATCGGGAACGTCTGAGGCGCGAGGCTGATCTGGCGCATCTGCGTTTGGCAGTGCGCGGATTACCTGTGTCTGAGGGTTTTGAGAAGGCGGCGTATTTCGGAGCTCCGGCTGAGGACCGGAATCGGCAAAAGGCCGAGATTGTTCGCTCTGCTGCGCGTCTGCATGAAGCGTTCGGGGCAGTGGACGTTGATCCCGCGTTTTTCCGAGAAAACGGCATTGCTTCGGTGCCGGTCTTTGTCCTTGAAGACGGCGCCGGGGTTTTGGCGCGTGTGCAAGGAGCCGTGACGACGAACTATGCCTTGGAGACCCTTTACAGGGAATTCGATGATCCGTCGTCTGCGATTTCTAAGGCGGCGGGCAAGGTGCGCGCCTCGGAAGCGCAAAAGGCGATTCACGCGATGGGGTGCGCCCTGCAGCGTGATGCCTGGTTTGAACCCTCGTTTATGGGGAAGGCCTGTGATTAAGGGGGCGTTCGTTTTGGCAAGCCTGTGCGCGGGTGTCGTTTATGCCGCAGGGACCGTGTCGTCCGCAGTGGAAGATGCCGTCAACGCCGGCAAGACAATGCCGATTCCGGACTTTGACGTCATTACCAAGGGTGAAGACGTGACGGATTTTGTCAAAAACAACACGGGCAACACGGAAGAGCTCGAAGCGCTGCGCCAAAACGGTCAGGGCGTGCTTTACGACCCCGGTCGCGCAGAGGCCGATGCATGTTGGAGCCGCAACGACCCCAAGTGTCTGGCCGTGCAGATGGTGGACAAGGGCTCGACCAATCGCCCCAAGCTCGATCCCGACGAGGCCGACAAGATTCTGGGCGAGCGTGACGACGTAATCGACAACGCCGACGATTGGGTGGATTTGGGCGGCAACGGCAGCTCCGCGGGCAACTGTGAAGATCACATCACGGTGATCCCCAAGCCCGAAGAGACCTTGACCTGCGAAGTGCGCATCAACCGGGAACCGGGCAGCAGCGTGGAGGAAACGTGCGAAAAGCGCTTTGATGAGATTCTCTCGGAGGCGTCCGTCTGGGCGTGCGAAACGACGCTTAAGGAAACAAAGGAGGCGACGTGTTCGGTTCCTGTGGTGGTGCGCCAGCAGACCACGACCACCTTGGCTTGCTTTGAAGGCAAAAAGGATGCAACGAGCCAAACGTGCCCGGTGATTGTGACGCCCGGACAAAAGGAAAAGCATTACGCGGCCTGCTTCAAGCCCGTCTATAGGGCGGTCACCAAAACCTGCATGCGCAGGCTTGTGGTAACGACGCACTCTTCGTGCAAGGTGGGAAGCACGCAAAGCGCGTCCAACAGTGACTTCGGGGGCCTGGGCGAAGACGCCGTGCCCGGAGCCGATACGCTCACAGTCACAAGCGTGTGCCGGGTCGACGGGATTGAACTTGCGCTTACCGTCAACAGCAAACCGGCCGTTACCGTGAAGACAACGACCGATGTGTTTGAAACGGTCGAACCGATCACGGGCGGCTTGGCGCGCTTTGCGGGCAAGGTCACTTGCAACAAAGCCGACTGCATTGCCGACATCAAACTTACCGTTTACAAGAGCTCGGGGACGAACCACGTCTATCAGGGCGACGTCTCGCTTCGCTTTCCCTTCACGCGCTTTGTGAAAAACGCCGAAACCGAACACTGGAGCGAAACATGCACGGGATTGTGACGGGCTGGCGCTTGCGGGCGGCGTTTTGTTGCGCCGCTGGGTTGTTTGCGTTGACCGGTTCTTTGTGGGCCGCCGACGCCGGCAAAGAAAATTGTGTCGTGACGGGGCGCGTGTGCGTCGAAGCGGGCGGCACACGGCTTGTCGACGGCGTGCCCGTGACGCGCGACTGTTGGAGCTATCGCGACACCTATGCGTGCCTGGTGCCCGATACGGAATCCGTAAACGGTTGCTCCACGCTGCAGGCTGATGCGGACGACAGGGGACCGGGCAAGTGCGTGATGAAAGACAGAACGTGCTCGGAGGAAATCAAGGACGCCGAAGGGCAGTCCGTGTGCCTCTCGTACAAGGAAACCTGGGTGTGCGACAAGAAAATCAAACTGCCGCCCGTGAATGCCGAATGGACAAAGTCAACCGTGGAGGCCGAAGACGAGGTCGACGAATCGGCTTGCGGCGAGCTGCTCGATCGTCAAGACTGCACCAAAGGCGAAGTGAAGTGTACGGAGTCGGGCTGCGAGCGCGTCTTTTACTGCAATGCCAAAACGGCCACGGGCTGTTCGGACTTGGCTGCAGGCGGCTGCACGATCACAAAGGCCCCGACGTGTGATACGGACGTCGATCCCGCGTGTCTCATCAAGGTGGGGGAAGCCGTTTGCAAAGGCAAACTCCCTGAAGGCGTCGTGGAAGACGGCAACGCCTCGATTGAAGACGAAGAGACGGTCAACGTCGGACAGCCCACGCAGGACGTCGAGTCGTGTACGCAGATGGCAGACGACCTGGAAAACAGCGGCATGCACTGCACGCAGATTTCTCAAGTGTGCGTTGACAAGGATCCGCCCGCGCGCGTCATCAACGGTATTCCGTATCGCGCCTCGTGCTGGGGCTATGAGCGAGTCTATCGCTGTGAGCGAACCGAACCCGCGTCCACCTGCAAGGGGTTGGAGGCTAGCGAGGGCTGTACCGAAGTCGAACGCACGTGCGTCAAAAACGGACCCGACGGGTGCGAGGCCGAGCGTGTGGTCTACAACTGCGGCAAGGTCGAATCGGTCGATCCGGGCGACGCCGAACTCATTGAGTCAAGCGATGAGATCTCGGGGATAGTCGAGGTCGATACGTGTTCGGCATTGGAAACCAACGACATCTGTCGCAAGACCGCAGAAGTGTGCACGGAACCGGGCGGCACGAAGATTGTCAACGGCGTGCCTGTCACGAAAGACTGCTGGGCAACGGAGATCTCCTACACCTGCGGCTCGGGCGCGGGTGACCCGGTGACCGACGACGGCTGCGAATCCTTGGAAAAGCGCAAAGATTGCAAACTGACCGAATCCAAGTGTTTGGGCAGGGACGAGGACGGCAACTGCACGATGCTCACGAAGACGTTCGTGTGCGGAGGCGGAACGGAAGAAATCGTCACGGGCAAGGACTGCGACGGAGAGCTTTGCATCGCGGGCATCTGCGAGCCCACAAAACCCGAGACAAGCGACGATTTTCTCGAGGGTGTTGCCATCTGGGAAATTTTGAGACAGGCGAGCATCTACGGCGAAGTCGAAGGCGACATGCTCTTTAAGGGCACTGCCTCGGGCTGCAGCGTCAAGATGATGGGCTTTTCGTGTTGCCGCAATGACGTTGAGGGTACGGCGGGCACGATGAGCAATTCGGCACTCTCGATCGGCCTCACGATCGGGGTGGACGCCGGTACGGAATTCATCAAGTGGCTCGGCAGTCCCTACGTCTACGACATTCTCAATTCTTTTGAGTCCACGCAGGGCGTTTTGCAGGCCCTTTACAGAAGTGCCGGCAGCGGCGTGTATTCGCCGTCGCTTTCTTACTACGGTGTGTCGGTGGGCATTTCTTCGACGGGAAGTCTCACGCTTGAGTTTTCGCCTGCGTCCTTTTTGGCGTCGATCGCGTTGGAAATGGCCGCCGAATATTTTTCCTGCACCAACGAAGACCGTATGCATGCGTTGAGAAAGTCCCGCGGGCTTTGCCACTACGTGGGCAGTTTCTGCGACAAGAAGTCGGGAGCGGGGTGCTTGGAGAAGAAAGAAACTTGGGTGTGCTTTAACTCGAAACTGGCCCGCACCGTGCAGGAAGAAGGCCGCAAGCAATTGGGCATCAGCTGGGGCACGCCCGAGCGTCCCGTGACGCGCGGCTTTACCTTGGAGGAATTTCAGCGGCTCGATTTCACCAAGATGGATTTGACGCCTGTTGTCGCGGAAATCGCCGAAAAAGCAGCCAAGGACGGGACGCTTGCCGGCAAAAAGGTGCGCACGCAAGCCGTTACCGAACGTGCGAGGGTGCGCGTGAAAGAAGCCGTCGAGTCGTCGGATCACTACACCGAGGTGAAGACCGTCACCGGAAAGTGCTTCATGGGAGAGAGCGATGCGGGCGTTGACTGTACGGCGGTCTATTCGCTTCTGGCCGGTTACGAGGCTCCTGCAAGGGAAAAGACACGGAGTTTGAGGACGAATCGCGCCACGCTCTTGTTGCCGCCGGGTGCGCGTTGATTCGCCAAACCTCATTCACCGTCAACAAAAACAATCACAACAACCATGGAGATCAAATGAACACAACCAAACGGGTGCTGTTGCGCACCTCCATCGTGCTGGCACTTTCGGCCCTCGTGAGCCTTTGGGCAATGCCTGAGACCGACTTACTGGCAGCTGACGTCACGAAGCCGGCGCAGGCAAATGTGCACGTGCCCTCGGGGGAGGCACCGTGATCGGAAAACAAAGACGAAAGTGGCAAGCGCTTGTCTGTGTCGGCGCAGTTCTTACAGCGAGTTTGACGCCGGGAGTTTGGGCGGGAGAAAACGAATCAAAGGATCCGGTTGGCGGTACGGATAGGAAGGCCGGCTTTTGGTCGCAGGACGTGTGGGCGGATCCGGCCAGGCCCTTTTTGTTCTACGGCAAGGAAAGACGACAAGACGAGAGGCTTTCTGAAGCAAAGCCCGAAGCGAGGAAAGGGGAGAAGCAGGCCAAGAAGCGGACTGCAAAAGTCGTTTCCGGTGACGCGTTGGCGATCTTTCCTGTTGATGGCCTCGATCAGGCGGCCGAAGGGGAGATTTTGTCGCGCGAGATGGAGAGTAAGGGGCTTGCGACCTTAAAGAGCCTCAGAACGGTTAAGGAGTTGCGCGAAGAAGTTGATCGCAGGCTCGATGCGGCGGTGATGCAGCCCACACCTGCGGCAATCGGTTTGTACCTGCAAGCCAATGCCTTTTTGATGCAAAAGGCGGGTGTGTTTGCCGAGAGCTGGCGTCGCGCTTTGGTCGACAACCCGCAGTTTGACTGGACGGCGGTACGGCCTGCGGTGAACGTTGTTTCCGCCGGGATGTCGCGCGAGCGAGAGGGAAAGCTTTTGCGTGAAGTGCGAGTGCTCGCCAAGGACCACGGCTTCATTTTCTTTGGCGACGAGTCGTTAAAGACCCGACACATGCTCGAACAGGTGCGAGCTTTCAAAGACGAATACGGCTTTGACGCGGCTTTTGTGTCGGTGACAGGTGCCGATAACCCGCTTATGCCCGAAGCACGCGAAGACAAGGGGTTGAGTGCGTTTGTGGCGCAGGGCATCCGACAGTTTCCTGCGTTGGTACTCGTAAGCCGCCATCAGAAGGATTTGACGAAGGCCAAGCTTGTGGCCACCGGTGCGGCCGATGCGATGACCTTGGTGCGCAACACCCATGCGGCGGCGATTGAAATGGCAGACGATCGAGCCTCGACGGCAACAAAACAGAGAGATCTTGCAGTGATGCCCTAAAGCGTGCTTAAAAGAAGTAAGGACGGAAAGAGTGAAATCGAGATTTGACAGTAAGAATGCGCTGCTGAGATTGATTGTGGCGATGGCAATCGGCTGCGCAGGCCAAGTGCAGGCCGGGTTTGTGGACGACTTTTTGGACGAGGCGCAGGCCAATGTCAATGTGACGCAATCGGGCATCCTGCAGGCCGGAGGCATGAACGTTGTCACGGGCGGCGGTTTTGTCTTTAAGTCGCCGCGAAAGGAGTTTTCTCCCTTTGCGATCACGCCGCCATCCTTACGGGCCAATTGCGGCGGCATCGACATCTTTTTGGGGGCGTTTTCGATTCCGAGCCGGGAAGAGTTTGTGAGCTTCTTAAAGAGCGTGGGCACGTCTTTGCCGGGCGTGGCGTTTCAGATGGCTTTGCAATACATGGCGCCTGACTTAAACGAAATCGTGGGTCGCTATTCGGATTTGATTCGCGGCTACACCAACCGCTACACGGATGCGTGTACCGCAGCGCAGTCCATTTTGGAAGACACGGGCGCCAAGCAGGCGCTTCAAAAGGCTGTACACGACGCCAAAAACGCCTTGCGCGCAAGCGGCAGTGCATCGGATCAGTCCGAAGCCGATCGACAGGTGCGTGACAACGGTGAAAAGGCGATTGCCAAGGCTCCGGTGCAAAAGGACGCCTCGGGTAACGTCGTTTCCGCTCCCGAAATCAATCTCACTTGGGCGTTGATCAACAGCGGCAACTTCACCAAGCACAACAGCCAGGAATTAAAGGAAGTGATGATGACGCTTGTGGGCACCACGATCATCCGCAAGTCGGGTTCCGGGCAGGACGCGGTGCTGACGAGCACGCACTATTCGGGCGTCGATCTGTTGCCGATTCTTTTCGGCGAAGTTCGCGGCAACGTGAAGATCGAGCGTCTGAAGTGCGACGAGCCCAAGCGCTGTCTGAAGGTAACGCCCACGGCCACAAGCGACGGCAGTCTTGTCGATCAACTGCAGGCGGCCGCGGCCAATTACCGCAAGGCGGTCGAACAGCGCAATGCTTCTCTGGTAAGCGACCGGGAATTGATGCTCTTGGGCGGAACCACGGGCGTTCCGTTGCTGCGGGTCTTGAATCTTGCGGCCACATCGCGCTATCGGGGCATTGCCGACGACTTGGCGCGCATCTACGTGGATGCGGCCGCTTACGAATTGCTTGCTGCCGCCGTGAATGCGTTGGCGGGTGACATCAAGGCGGCTCTCTCAGGGTCAAGCGCCAAAGACCATTCCGCGCAGCACGTCGAGCACGTTCGACTGCTTGAAGAACGCATCGAAGCTGTGCAGCAGGGCGTTTACCAGCGCCAGGACAAACTGTTGCAGGGAATGGCCAGAGCTTCGAACCTCATCCTGCAGCTCGAACACATCGAAAAGAGTCTGGCCGTCAACCAGGTGGCGCCGACCATCGAGGCGTGGCCCGAGAGCACCAAGGAGTTCAAGTGATGGACGACGCGTTTGTCTTTTACGCCTATTGGAACGGCAATCAGATTCGGGATCTCTTTGAAGGTTTGGTTTCGGTCACCGCCGGATCGGACTTTGTGCAGTTGGCGGCATTTTTGGTGGTGACGGGGCTTGTGGCGGCGTTGCTGATCGGCGCCGTCAAGGGCGAGGGAAAGCATGTCATTTCCTACTTTGCCTGCGCGGTGCTCTTTTGGTTTGTGGCCATTGTCCCCAAGGCGTCGGTGGTGATCGAAGACGTGCGCAGTCACACCGTTTACAACGTCGACAACGTTCCCTTGTCGATGGCCTTTTTTGCATCCGTCTCAAGCCGCATCGGGCATTGGCTTACGCAAGCTTATGAAACTGCGTTTATTCCGGCTGACGTCGCGAAGTATTCGAGTTTTGGTGCCGTCTATCCGCAGCGCGTAATGGAGGTGCTGCAGCGCACGGGTCCCGTGACGGTGCAAGGACGGGAGACTTTGCAGTCTGTCTTGAAAAATTGCGTCTTGCCGGAAGTCGTGTTGGACAGCCGCAAGGCCGATCAGGCGATGGCTTCAGGCGATCTGTGGACCATGATCAAAAGTGACGGCTGGGTCAATCCCGCACGTTTGGCCGTGATGCCCGACGGCTCAGTTGTGAAGTGTCCGCAGGCCGTGGCTGAATTGGAGCAGGTGCTCACGACGGTTGAACTGCCGGCTTTAAAGCGCTGGGTGGGCGTCAAGCTTGATCCGGAAGCAACAAATCCGACAACGTCCATTGCCGCGAGCATCACGCAGACGGAAAGTTTGCTTTTGGGAATTTCTCGGTCGGCCGAGAGTTCACTGAAGCATTCCCTAATGCTTACCGCTCTTCCGAAGGTGATGTCGGGGCACGCTGTGAATGTTGCCGGTCCCGCGGCGATGGCGTCTACGCTGGCGCGCGCACAGGGCAATCTGGCCGGTGAAATCAATTACCGCACGATGGCAAAGATGGCCGAGGACGCTTTGCCGAAAATTCGAAACGCATTGGAATTTGTGGTGATTGCGATGTTTCCGGTGGTGGCGTTGATTGCGCTTGTTTCGGGCACCGGTATGGCCAATGTGGTGAGAAGCTACATCACGTTGCTTTTAACCGTGCAGCTGTGGCCGGCTCTCTCATCCGTCGTGAATTACCTCGTCATTGCGCATGACTTGCATCCGTTTACGCTGCTGGCACAGAACTTCGGGGGATCGAGCCTTCAGGCAGCCACGATGATTCGGGAGACGGGAGCGAGCTCTCAGGCGATTGCCGGCGCTTTGTTGTGTGCCGTGCCGGTGATTTCTTACGCCCTGGTGCGAGCCGGAGACATGGCTGTGGGGCAGCTTGTCGGTGGTTTGATGCAACCCGCACAGAGTGCTGCGACTTCTCAAGGGGCTTCGATTGCGGCGGGCAATATTTCGCAGGGAAACGTCAGCGTTTCGAACGTTTCCGCCAACAATGTGTCGTCAAACAAAGCGGATGCTTCGGTGCGAAGTGCGGATCCCGGCATGGTGGTGACGCAGTCCGGTTACGGAACGGTGACGCGTGCGGCCGCGGGTGAAGTGACGGGCTTGCAACGTACGGCGGTCAATTTCGGTGTGGGATCTCAGATGCAACAAAGCTACGTGCGAGGGCATTTGGCCTCCAACGTTGGACAGACTTCAACCGTGACCACCGATGCGGCGCGTTTCAGTTTTTCTCAGTCGGCTTCGAGCAGCGACACAACGCAGCAGAACTTTGCGCATGCTTTGAAGGATGCGTTGAGTGAACAGAGAGCGCTCACGACAAATTATTCGGATTCGAGCGGGTGGGGGAATAGCGTGACGCTGACGAGGGCGACGGAGATGGATCGGACGAGTTCCGTGAGTGAGGGGGCGGATTATTCGAGTAAAGCCAGTTTCAGTTTGACGAATGATGTTGTAACTGAAACTCCTTTGAGTCGAAATGCCAGTTTTGTTAGAAATCCTGGTAATTCAATGCTTTTGTCTTCTGGAAAAAGTAATGAGACAACAGAAAGTTTAGTGCTGCCTCAGCAGTCACCTTTTTCTGGTTTGAATTTAATTAATCGCAATAACCAAGGAGCTTTGGGAGGCAGGCTCGAGGGTGATTTTTCGTTCAATGATGCTCAAAGTCTGGTGGATAAGGCTGTTGGGAAGACAGGAACACAAGCAGGCGAAAGTACCAATACCGAATATCAGATGGTTAAAGCTGCAGCTGAGAGCGTAGCCAATAGCCATGCAGATGAACGTGTTCGTAGTTACGCCAGAGGGTTTGTTCAGTCGTTGGATTCAAATCATTCGGCTGGTCGGGATCAAACTCAGTCTTATACGGAATCAGTGTCGGCAACTTCGACGTTAAACGAATCCGACACAGGTTCGGTGACGACTTCGGCGGATACGTCGGTGCCGTTGATGAACTATGCCGTTGAAAGGTATGGAAGCGGTGAGGCTGCCTTGCGAGCCATGTATCAGCCAGGAGAGCTCGCGAGCTTTGCCGGAGAACAGCATGCGCGAGTTGGAGGAAATATTTCGCCCGTGGATCGATTCGGACCGGGAACGGTTGTTTCAGCCGTGGAGAGAAATGCCGATGTATTTGAGGCGGCGCCTGCAAATGTGGAGCGTGCTGCAGAAAACAATGTCGCCAGAATCGAAGAAATCTCCGGGAGAACACTCAATGATTCAACCGTTGGGGACGTCATGAGCTCTGCGCCGTCTGAGAGCGTGCAACAGTTTGATGCGCAACATGGGCAATTTGTTGCTCAACATCAAAACAGCACACAAGCTCGGATCAGTCGGATGAATTTTGATCGGGGTGTGGTGTTGGTTGCTCGGGAAGCCTACAACAAGGAAAACCAAGACAAGAACTTTGCCTTGCGCAACGCATTCTTGGCAGGTTGGGGTTATCGCAACGGCGACGAAATTCAAGAAGATCTGAGGGCTTGGGCGGCAAGTAGCTCGGCCTTACAGGACAGACTGGAGAAGATCGGAGCAAGTGACCGAGATTATGTGTCACAGGACGACTGGAAGAGTCTGGTGGAGATTGCTCGCCAGCCGAAGGGCATTCGATTGCCTTAAGTGTTTCAGTAGGAATCGAACGGATCCGGACCGTGATGATTATCCGGTCCGGTGAAGGTGTTGTCCCAAGCGTCGGAATCGTGAAAGTGGTCGTAGAACGGACTGCGCGGATCGTATTGGTCGAAGTAGTAGTCTGGAGTATTGGGCCTCATGGGCTCTTCTGAGTCTGAGGACGAAGACCGTAGGGAGTATTCGAAGCATTGTTCGTCGTGCGGACATCGAAAATCCGGCGGATAAAGGTGATGTGGTTGATCTGACGAAGGTTGTTGAAGGGAGAAAAGTGGATCAAGCTTTTCTCCCACTACGATCAGGATGAGACTGACGAACTCCAGGAGTTTCAAGTAAACAGCAGTGATCGGATTGAGTTGGGACATTTGTGTTCAACTCAGTAACGACGGCGTTGTCTTCTGCAAAAAGAACGATATCGACTTAGCGATTTATGTGCTCGCTCATAGTCTTCACGAGTTGCATCTTTAGGGAATAGATAATCATCAATACGTCCGCCAACTACAATCAGAAGAAAACTGATGAACTCAAGAATCTTTAAATACAACGCCGTAATTGGATTTAATTTGCGCATGATGACACCTTTGAACGGAAATCAAAGAAATATACGAATGCAGGGAGGATTTGGCGGAAAGGTGCCACAAGAGGAAAAGGACGGTACTTCATAGGTAAATGACTCGGATGAAAAGGCAGCGGATGTTTGTCAACCTAAAAATGATCTCTCGAAAGCTGCTTTTTGATAAAAAATTTTTAAAGCAATTCGATTCTAACACGCACATTTAAAAAATGAAAGAGACTTCTAAAGGAAAGGTGACTGAAAATAAAATGGTTGTATTTCGTGAGTTTGCTCATGAAGTAGGGTGCAGCCTAATTATCCAGGACAATTTGCCGAACTGTCTCGACATCAAATTGAGAAAGAATATGTCGGGCGTCTATATTCAATTGCGAAAGCGCGGTGAAATTTATATCGGCGAGGCAGTTGATATTTTGGATCGCCAAAAAGAGCATTTGAAAAAGGGCGTCAAACTTGCGGCACTTGCTGTTTTGTTCGTGGACATGATCGACACGCAGGGACGTAAAAATCTGGAAACGACAGTGATCGCGGCAGCTCAACGCAAAGGACTGTGGCTGGCCAACATCTCCAAGACGAAACTTGCTGAAGAACTCAATCGACGAGCCGAACAACTTTCGGTTCAGGCGGCCGTTCAAAAGCTCGATCGCATGGACGAAAAAGTTGTCTTTCAGTTCGGTCTCGGAGGGTGGCTTGAGACGCTCGAAGAGGCCAAGGGCAAAGCTCGGTCAAGCGACTGGGAGCGCTATATGAATTTTCGGGAATCTTCTTTTTCCTATGCGGCGCTTTTGCTGATCACGACTTATGTTCGCCGCATGATCCCGAACCCGGAAATGACTTACGGCAAGACCTGGTGCATCTGCTTAAACGAAACCGGGTGCCCCGACTTGAACTGGATTTCGGTTAAAACACAGGCGGGCTCTGTTTTTTGCGTTGACGTGTGTCATACGCCGTTAGGTTCTGACGTCAAAGCGGTATTTTGGGTGGAACGGCGGCGACTTGATCTTCTTCTTGAGCGTGCCGAAGGCAAGGACGAAGAGATGCAAATCATGCTCGGCATCACCCATGGGACCTTCGACTTGAAGCGCAACTATCATGATTTGAGCAACGACACGTCCATGCATACATGCATCGATTCGCGTCGGAGAATGGTCGGTTGGCAGATGGATTTGGATCAGGCGCTTGATTTCTTCCAGTCACCGCTGGCGGTGGCCCTTCTTGCCGGTTGCGCCGAGACGATTTCAGCTAAAGAGACTGGAGAAGGTTTTCGATTGGGCCGTCTGTTCTTCTGACTGCGGTGACGGACTCAAATTTTCTTTTGGAATCCGTACGGCTTGACGTGTACTCGGAATGACACGCTACCAGGATGTATACTGCGGGTTTCCATTGATATCTCAAATGAGAATTTTGTAGCATGAAAAATAAGCGTACTCTGACGGATTGGATTGTGGCGACGCGTCCTTGGTCGTATCCGGCGTCGACAATGCCGGTGGCTTTGGTGCTGGCTTACTACTTTGCAACCGGCGTTGAGATAGATCCGGTCAATGCTGTCTGGGCACTCGTAAACATCGTCATCTTTCACGCCGCGGGCAACGTATGGAGCGATTATTTTGATTTTCGCTACGGCGTCGACAATCAAAATACGTTGGGAGTACGGCAGCTTGTCGACGGTAAGTTCGTGGCTCGGGAGTTTCTCTGGTTTGCAATTTGCCTTTTTGTCGTCGGAACGCTGTGTGCTCTCTTTCTTGTCTGGAGAACAGGACTACCGTTTCTGGCGGTGACCTTTGCAGGTATTGTGGCGGCGCTGGTGTACCCGCCTTTGAAGTATCGCGTCGGCGGTGACGCGGTCATCTTCATTGCTTATACGCTTACACCGCTTTTTGCCACGGCATGGATCGTGACGGGGACGTGGTCGCTTGATGCTATCTGGGCGGTGTTGCCCACCGGCATTCTGACGGTCGGCATTTTGCACGCCAATAACCTGCGCGACGCTCAGACGGATACTCAGGCCGGCATTCGTACGCTGGCTTCTGTCTTGGGAAAGAAGTGGTCGGTGTGGCTCTATCACTTTGAGATGCTTGCACCGTTTGCGATTCTTTTGGCAACAGTCTGGCTTGGGATTTTGCCCATGACGGTACTGCTTACGCTGCCGATTGCAGTGGCTGTGATGACTTTGTGCAAACAAGCCTTGCGTTTTGACGGTGTGAATACGGCAAGCATTGCCACGCTGGACGCTTCGACAGCCAAGACGCAGCTGATGTTCTCACTGTTGATGGTGTTGGGGCTGGTAGCCGGACATTGGCTGGCCTGACAAAAGCTTTCATGCGACAGAACGCTCGATTCATCGGAAGATAATCGTGTTGAGCATGGGGTACCGAACCAGGACATTTGGACTAAGAAGGCTCTTCATTTCGCCGGTTCTTTGCCCAAGCAAGACCGTCAACAATGATTTTGTCCAGATCTTTTTGAGAAAGGCTTGAATTTTTAACTTTGTCTTTGGCTTCTCCCGAGAGAGAAGCCAAAATATAACGAGATACGGCTTTTTTAACCAGCGCAGACAGATCTTCCTTTATCCCTCCTTGAGAAGCTAAAAAGAATCGAATTTCTTCATCGAATTCCGAAGGTACCGAAATATTCCATTTCACGTTTCCTTTACAAACTGCGGATTGGGTCATTACATTCTCCGGTCAAAGAAGAATATGCGTGGCTATATACCTGACATCTTATTCGTCAGGTTATGGGGTTGGTAACGGTTTGTAGCACTGATATAACTGTATCGGGTGTTGGCGAGATGTCTTCATCTTCTTATTGTGCTCACCTCATTGCGATGAGATTCGCGTGACAATGGCAGACGGGTGAAGAGCAAAAAAGGATGTGCCATGACAAAATTCCTCGCGACGCACGGCAAAACCGCGTTCGCGAGGGATATTAAGTTTGTCGGGCCTATAGCTACGGGCGTTTGTTGCTTTAATCGTCCTGGTTGCTCGTTAAGGTAGTAGCCATTCCAAGGCCTTGTCGATGAATTGACGTGTTGCCAGAGACTGATATCGATTGCGTTTCCATGCAATGGAAACGTTGTTGGGAGGGAACTTTGGCGAAGGTCGATAGATGGCTATCTCTCGAGCCAAGCAATCCTCGACAATTGTGGAAGGAATCAGAGCAGCGCCAATACCCGTAGAAATGAGCGCCGGAACCGTCAGAATTGATTGAGTTTCGAGTGTGACAGGTGTTTTCGTTTTATTGAGTTGACAAAGTTGATAGAAATACTCATGAAACGCCTGTCCCATTTTCATAATGATGAACGGCGTATCAGGAATGTCGCTGAGGTCCAGCGGATCAAAGCGAGTAGGCGGTTTGGGGTGAGATTTGACGTATGGATGATCTCCGGGAAGACCGATAAGCACCTCTTCACTGTAGACCTGGACATGATCCAGGGAACTGGGGACCATTGAAGAAATGACAATGCCACAATCAACTCGGCCCGATTCAATCATGGCCAGTACTTCGGCAGTGTTGCCTTCTTCAATGCGCACAACGATGCCCGGATTTTCTTTCTTAAATCGGGAAAGAACGGGGTTGAGAAGCGTCGCTGTTCGATAGGCTGTACTGCCGATGCGCAGGTCACCGGTCTTAAGTGCGCGTCGGTCGGCGAAGCGCTGTCGGCATTCGCGCTCAATTTCATCGATTTGCCTTTGAGCCTCAATCAGTTCCTGACCTTCCTGCGTTAGAGTCCACGGTGAGGTTTGCCGGTCAAATATCGTGATTTCGTACTCTTCTTCAAGCCGTTTGACGTATTGGGAAAGTGACGGCTGAGAGACGAAAAGACGGCGACTTGCAGCAAGGATCGAACCAGTCTCGATGATCGCTTCCAGATGCTTGAGGATTCGGTTGGCCATTTTCTTCTTCTTTCGAGTTTGTTCGTCTCGAGTATAACATTTGTCTTAATCAGACTCGTCACAAATAATATTTTTCAAAAGTCAAATGTCTCTTTACTGTTTGGGTTGCTGAGGATCCGAGCAGCATCAACAAAAATACACAACAGTAAAGGTGACTAGTTATGCAGGATCTCATTATCGAGAACGGTCATGTGGTCGATTGGTTCAGCAACACAGACACCATGGCCGACATATCAGTCAAGGATGGCGTGATAACGGCTATTGGGAAAGCGACCGAATCGGCCAAACGACGCATCGATGCAGCGGGATTGCTGGTTATTCCGGGCATCATTGACAGCCATATGCATGCCTCATCTTGGTTGGCCGGTAGAAAGAGCTACAAGATGCTTGCCCTTGCCGGTGTAACTACAGCGTTGGAGATGGCGGGGCCATTGGAAGACGTGAAAGAGGGCTTGCGCGAAGACGGCAGCGGCATTACGGTCGGCTGTCTTGAAATGATTCGACCGGGGTGGAATGTTCAGTCTGCGTCGCCAAAAGCAGAGGAACTGTCTGAAGTCATTTTCAATGCACTGGATCGCGGAGCCTTTGGCGTGAAGCTACTTGGTGGACATTATCCGCTTACTCCCGAAGCATCTGCTCAACTCATCAGGTTGTGCGACAACAACGGCGTCTATCTGGGAATTCATGCCGGTTCAACCGAGCAAGGTTCCAATATCAACGGAGTCAAGGAGATCGTTGATTGTGCTGAGGGGCACGCGTTTCATTTGGCGCATACGAACGCATACTGTCGGGGCAACATACTTGATGTGCCTCAGGAAATTGCCTTTGTGGAGAAGATTCTCCAATCACATCCTGAGATTGACAGCGAAAGTTATTTGTCACCCATCAATGGTTGCTCCGGAAAATGCATTGATGGAGTGCCCGAAAGCGGTATTACGCGGAATTGCCTGCACTCCCATGGCTATGAGGAAACACAACAAGGTTTGCGTGAGGCAATTGAGGACGGCTTTGCGAGGGTGCATCTTCAGAAGACAGATTCTGTTGTATTGGCTGAGCCTAACGAAGGACTTCGACTCTGGCTTGAGCAGAACACAAATGCATCAATGAGTTTCGCAGTTAATCCGTCTTTGTCAAATTTTTATTTCGCTACCCAAAAGCGTCCAAACGGAACGTTTCTTTCGGATAGTTTCTGTACGGACGGAGGAGGCATTCCCCGCAATGTCATTCTTGAAAACGGGTTGTCGCTCGTGAAGTTCGGAGCGATCACTCTCAAAGAGTTTGTTTTTAAGTCAAGCACTTCAGCGGCCAATCTTTTGGGGTTAGCCAACAAAGGAAGGTTGGTTGTTGGGGCGGATGCGGACATTACGGTTGTGGATTACGCCAAACAAAAAGCCGTCCATGCGTTTTCCATGGGTAATCCAACCCTTCTCTACAACAAAGTGGTCGGCGAGGGCGGAACACTCTTGACCACACCGAATGGCAAAAAAGCCGCCTTAGAGGCTGGGTTAAACGCACGCGTTGCTGATATGCAAGCGCTGTTTGGCTATCGCCTCAATCGTTTCAATTAGCCCTGGTTTCAGATGACAAATTCAGGAGAAAAAGATGATCTGGATTGGTATTGCGGTTGTTTTGGGCACCTTCTGGCTTATTTATAAAAATTATGAAGCGCGGTTGGTATTGTTCCTGTCGGGTATGTTGATGACATTGCTCGGCATATCTTTCGGTGGTTCAACCATCGGTTTTCCCCAGGCGATTGATGCGTTTGTCAAGCAGTTTGTAAACGGCGGATTGGTTCCTACCTACACAACCGTGATGGGTTTCGGTTACGTCATGAGTTATACAAAGTGTGCGGATCACTTGGTCAATGCATTGGTACGTCCGCTGGCAAAGGTTCCCATGTTGGTCATACCCGGGGCGGTTGTGATCACTTGGATACTGAACATTGTCTTGCCGTCAGCCGTCGGCATCGCCGCTGCTGTAGGCGTTCTGTTGATTCCTGCTCTCATAGCGCTCAAGGTCCGTCCCGTTATGGCCGCTGCGGCGGTATTTCTGGGAACGTGGGGTTCAGTGGTGAGTCCCGGCTTGATGTTTAATCCGCAGATTGCTGATATCGCGTTCAAAGCCGGAGAAATTGAGTCCCCGGACGCAATGATTGTGATTCTTGAAGAATTCTTCCCCGCTTTTGTCGGATCGTTGATCGCAGCTGTTGCGTTGGCTATCTTGGCCGTGATCATGAAAGAAGGTGTTGGAAGTCAGAACGCCGTGCAAGTTTCCCAGGAAAGTCAAACTGAAGAATTTAAAGTTAATTACTTCTACGCGTTGGTGCCGATTTTGCCACTCTTCTTGCTGGTCATAGCATCCAAGCAAGTCGGTTGGTTGCCGTCGAATGTGTTTACTGTTCCGTGCTGCATGCTCATTGGGACTGGCGTAGGGCTGATAGTTGGGTTGATCAACAAACTCAATCCCGGCGAGGTATCTAAAAAGTTTTGCCGCGGCTGCGGGGATGCTTTCTGCGAAGTGGCTCTTCTGATTGCTGCCGCTGCGGTGTTCGCCTCCGGCATGAAATCGATCGGCCTGACCGGAGCGTTGGTTGATACGATGAAAGGATCGGAATCTGTGGCAATGGCTTCGGCTGTCATTGGCCCGTGGTTGATGGCAATTGTTTGTGGTTCCGGTAACGCAGCTGCTTTGGCTTTCAATGAGGTGATTACGCCGCATGCCGCAGACTTTGGCATGACGGTCGTCCAACTTGGTGCTGTTGCTCAGGTCGCTGCTGGTCTTGGACGTACGATTTCTCCCGTTGCCGGTGGGGTTATCGTCATTGCGTCAATTGCCGGAGTGAATCCGATCGATATTTGCAAACGAACATTTATTCCTGTGTGTCTGGCATTGGCAGCCTTCACGGTGGGAATGTATTTGTTCTAAGTAGCTCAGTTCAGGCAAGTGGTAGGTAACACGTCCTTGCTACTTGCCTGCTTCAAAGATAAACATCAGTTCTTGTCAACGTGATCATGTTGTTGATGGCTTCGAGCTTGGCATCGTAAAACCACTGTGTAGCGTATCAATGTTCTTGACGATGTAGGCGATAACGACCAAGCCGCAGCTGATGTTTCCACGCTGATGGTGGCGTGGCTTTTAGTCGAGAATCGGCTGGCCTAACAAGAGACTTCAAGCGACTACATACTTGATTTTGAATGGCGGAGGTCAGGCGTTTCTTTGTGGTAATGACAATCTCAGACGATTATGGTGCCGACCGTAATGCCACTTGCGCAATCAGACCTCCTGCCGGACGCCTTGTGTATTCCAGATGTCCGCCGTTGGCTTCTGCCAGCGACATCGAAATGGGAACTCCCAATCCGTGACCGGAACCTCGTTCTGAGACGAACGGTGTTGAGAGCTGTGCCAGATCCGATTCCGAAATTTCTTTGCCTGAGTTTTCGACTGTCACCAGGACCTTGTCTGAAGTTGTTACGGCGGAGACACTGACCAGAGCTTCCGGTGTTTGCACGGCAGCAGTAACGGCGTTGCTCAGAAGATTATTAAAGAGCAGCTCCAATTCAAGCTGATCGCCGAGAACCGACAGATTGTCAGCCACGCGGATCTCGATTGGAAGAGCCTGGACCAACTGCTGAGACATACTGTCTCTGGCTGTGGTGACGGTCCGAAGCAGGTTAAGTTTCTGATCGCGATCAACGTTTCCTTTGTTGTAGTTGCGCACTTTTTCGATAATGTTGCGCACGCGAGTCAAACCTCGGTCAAGTCCGTTGATGCTGTTTAAAAGCTTTTCTTCCGTGAGCGTTTTGTTTTGTACCAAAAGCCTTAACCCGTTGCAGTAGGAGACGGCCGCTCCGATGGGTTGAGCCAGTTCGTGAGCAATCATGCTCGAGAGCTGGCTCACGGTATTGGCCTTGCGAAATTTTTCCATGCGCTCGTACAGGGACTGAAGGCGGCGCTCGACGGCTTCTTTTTCAGCGTTGGCTTTGGCAAGTTCATCGGTACGGCGCCGAACAAGATAACCCACGACGAAGCTGTGACAGATAAGCAAAATCAGGCAGAAACCAAAAGCGGCGATCCAATGTTTGTGCGCCGCAATCCAACGCTTGACGCTCCATTCGCGCAGATAGGCATAGTGCTCGAGTTTCAGGAGCTTGTAGACGCGGTCCACAGACTGGAAATTCGTCGCCAGGCCCCAATGTTCCCCGTTTTCGTCGATAGGCATCGACAGAAGCACTTTTGCGATTTCACGGGCGGCTCCGGCAGGTGCATCCCGCAAAACGGCCACTGTGATATTGGGGTAGGCGGCGGTGGAGCGCACGCAGGCAGTCACAGCATCTTTGATAGGAGAGATGACGCGATATTGGTCGCGTTTTTCTTTGGAAAGCGTTTCCAGCCAGCATGACTGTACAAACGCTACATCGGCTTGGCCCGTTAAAAGTTTTTGCGCAATCGGATCAATGCCGGGGGCATTGTTGAAGGTCACGGAGGAGAAGAACTTTTCAGGGTCGTAGCCGTGGGAGGCAATTTCCGCCAGGCCGATGCGGTACCCCATGAAGGCTGTCGGGTAACTTGCCGACAAGCGCTTGCCCTGCATATCGGCCAGCGTACGAATCGAGGTGTTGTCGCGACTGGTGATGAAGGTAATGGCCGATGTGTGGTTCGGATCCGGGCTGTTGCGGGAAATCATGGTGGCGACATCTCGAGCGCCGAACGGCACCATTCGCCAGAAAAAGCCCGAACTTGCAATAAAGGCGTCGACCTCTTTGTTCCGAATGGCGTTTTCAAGATCCCGACTTGAAAACTGCTGGATGTTGATTTGGTAGGGATAGAAAGCTTTTCGGAGTTCCTTAACCGACTTTGCGACGAGTCCGGTTACCTTGTGTGAGTCTGACAGTTCAATCAGTCCGATCCGAAAAGGTCTGTCCGGATAGAGTTGTCGGGTGGCCGCACTTACTCCGTCAATTGTCTGCGCAAAAGCGTTCGACAGAGAGATGCCGACGGCAAAGAAGCTCCAGAAAACGGCTTTGGTGCAGCAAGAGACGGGCATTTGGTTCAGACCTTCAGAAATTCTTGACGTTCGGCATCCGACAACTGTCTCAGGACGCTCAAAAGACCTTCGGTATTGTGTACGCGCAGTTTTCGATAGATTGTATTGCGGTAGTTCTGAACGGTTTTGAGCGTGAGATTGAGGCGCTCGGCAATGGCGCTGTTGACCAGTCCCTGACCGAGCATCATCGTCAGTTGTTTCTCGCGCACCGAAAATCCGCTCAAAACCTGACGAAGTGCTTTGTGATCGAGTCCGCCCAGACGATGCACGAGACTCAATTTCACCGCTTCTTCGACGCTTTCAAAGAGCAGCTCCGGTGTGACGGGTTTCTGCAGAAAATCCACGGCTCCCATCTTGAGCGTTTTAACCGCTGAATCAATGTCGGCGTGCCCTGTGAGGATGATGATCGGCAGGTCAATTTCCCGTCGCTTCATCTCCGCTTGCAGCTCAATGCCGGACATGCCCGGCATGCGAATGTCCAGGATCAGACATCCGGGTATGCTCGGGGCATCTGACGTCAGAAACGATTGTGCCGAACGATAGCCAACAGTCTTCCACCCCTTTGCATCCAGCAGAAAGCAAAGGCCTTCCAGAAAATCCCGGTCATCATCGACAACGCGAATCAGAGCTTGGTCATTGGGCTTGTCCGGCATCGTGCATCAGTCCTATTTTTCGTTGGAGCCGCCGTGGCAGCTGTTGCAGTTTTGAAAATTGTATTGATGATGGCACTGATAGCAGGCCTCGACGTTGGCCTTTTCGCGGTGCGGATCCTTTTTGGGAGGCATGGAGTGCGGCGTATGGCACATGGTGCATTCCCAAATTTGATCCATGCCGCCTTTTTCCGTGTGCGGAATGAATTTGTGGGGATTGACGGGTTTGGGATCTGCCTCGACCGTGATCCCTTTGGCAATGAGTGCTTCAAAAGGACCGTGACAGGACAGGCATTGTTGTTTGGTCATTTCGGCTGCATGAGCCGAGCAAAGGCAAAGACTCAAGAGTGCAACGCTGATCAGCGTTTTCATGGCGGTGTCTCCGTTGGCGCTTGAAATTGGGGTGGTCGAGGAAAGTCCGTTGAGTTGTCTCAGACGGACTTTCCGATAGAGGAACGGTCAATTAGGCAGCTTTAGCCTTGGCGGCGTGTTCGCCCGCCCAGCGGCCCGGAATGATGCCGCGAGGCATGCCGTTGCCGACGTAAATGCCGCCACAGTTTTCGCCGGCTGCGTAAAGACCCTCAATGGGCTTGCCGACGATGTCGAGTACCTGAGCGTTGTCATTGATCGACAAGCCGCCCGCACAGTTATGCAGGAAGACGACCAAACGCACGGCATAGAAGGGGCCCTGAGCGATTTTGGTCTTCAGAAGTTCCGCGGGTTTACCAAACTCTTCATCTTTGCCTGCATCCACATAGCCGTTGTAACGGGCCACTTGCGCAGGAAGTTCCGGCTGTTTGGTGATCTTGGCGAGTTCCTCGATCGTATCGGCCTTAAAGGCGTAGCCGGGCTGGCAGACATCTTCTTTGATTGACCAGTGGTTCTTTTTGGCGGCCGCTTCGTCAAAGACGGTCCAAATAACCAGGTTGGGCTGCACCAAAGCCATATCGTAGAAAGTGAAGCCGCCCAAATCCTTTTTGTCTTCTTCGCGAACAAAACGCTTGCCGGAGGCGTTGGTGAAAATCACGTCGCCCCAGCGCTTGCCCTTGACGCCGATGCCGGGATGCCCAAACTTTGAGCCCTTCGGGAAGCCGTATGTGGACGTGCCGAACATGCGGCGCATATAGGGAGTGTCTTCGCCGCGACCGGCTTCAAACATGGCGCCTGCTTTGAGACCTGCAATCATGGCCGAGCCGTCGTCTTCGTAGTGCGGATAGCCGGTTGCCGGAATATTCGGGGTGGCAAAGCGCGGATCGATGTAGCGGCGCATGGCGATGTTGCTCTTGAAGTTGCCGCCGGCGAGCACCACACCTTTGCGGGCACGAACGTTAATCACCTTATTGCCAGCTTGGACACGTGCGCCGATCACGCGTCCCTGAGCATTTTTGTAGACGTCAGTGACCTTGTGTTCCATCAGAATCTGTACGCCTTTCTTTTCGCAGTAGGCTTTAAGCGGCATCATGACGCCGCGTCCGCCCATAAAGCCGCCGGAAGGCTGAGGTTTACGGTTGCCGTCGCCAGGATCGTCGGTGTAGACGTGCAGGTAAAACTCGTGGTGCTGACTGTCGTACTTGCCGGGCTTGGTTGCGGTCGGAAGAAACTTAACGCCGTGGGCTTCAAGCCACTCCTGAGTGGGACCGCAATACTGCGAGTATTTCTTCAAGAGAGCGGGGTTGTTCTTTTTGTACTCGGGATTCTTGGGATCCGTGAGATGGGCATACAGGCGTTCGGGCGTGTCGGTTACACCGTGTTCACGCTGCCACTTGGTGCCGCCCTGAAGTGCCATGATGCCGCCGTTGATAACGGCTGCACCACCGTAGTATTTGCCTTTTTCAAAGACGATGACTTTGGCGCCGTTATCGACAGCGGCGGTGGCGGCACACATGCCGGCAATGCCGGAACCTGCAACCACAACGTCTGTTGTCATGTCCCATTTGGACGGCGTGCGCAGAAGACCGGGTGTCGGAGCAGCGAAAACGGGAGCGGCAAGGCCTGCGAATCCGGATGCGGCTGCGCCGGCTAAAAACGAACGGCGGGAAACTTCCATGATGATCTCCTCCAGAGGCCGACTCTTTGTGAGTCGGCGGAAACAGTTGATTCACCGGGAAGTTTTTCAGGGCAGGTACCCTGGTATGTTGACCGGAGTCACAAAAGGTGTGGATTCGGGAGCAAAGAGACAACGTATACGGTAGCCGTTTAGCTCTTGATCGGGAAGTACTTCCAAAGGCACTGCGGCACCAGACGCCAGAAGAAGACGAGTAGCTTGTATTTCCAGTCAATGACCAAGACTCGCTTTTTCGTTTCAATGCCCTTGACGATGGAGGAGGCGACGTCCGTGACGTTCATCTTGAACGGATAGCTCTTGCCATCGGCCAACAGATCCGTGTCAACGAAGCCGGGTCTCACGTCGGTGAAGGTCATCGGGCACTGTCGCATCACGGACAGTTGCTCCAGAGCGTCCAGATAGGTGTTCTGAAACGCCTTTGAGGCTGAGTAAGCACTGGCGGCTCCGAGGCCTTTTGTGCCGGCAATCGAACTGATGATGCACAGATGTCCGCCACCATTTCCGAGGAAGTAGGAGAAAGCGCAGTCCACAAGCCGCACGAAGCCGTCGACGTTGGTTGCGACGGTGTTCAATTCGGCACCGGGATTGAGTTCCATGTTCTGGCACCCGATGCCGGAGCAGTGAACGTACAGATCCATTCCGCCTAGATCGGCGATTAGAGCAAGTAAGTCGCTGGCGGCATCGTCAGAGCGCACGTCAATGCGGCGGATACGAATTTTCTCGGGTGCTTTGGCTTTGATTTTTTCAAGTCGTTCGGTGCGTCTTCCCGCAATGCCGAGTTCCCAGCCTTTGGCAAGTAGTTGCAGTGCGAGCTCTTTGCCGATTCCGGACGTTGCGCCGACGATGATTGCTTTTGGCATGTGTTTTTTTTCTGAAAGTTGTGATTAGAAAATCATAGCTTGTGATGCTACTGCGTCTGTGTTGCAATGCCTTGCGTACTTTCGGAGAGGAGGATCAAGGAGGTTTTCTTGTTGCATCTTAAGGAAGCACTAGCGGACGCTCCATCAACACATGGGGAATGCCGTCTTCGTCAAATGGTTCGCCTTGTACCGCAAAACCTTCACGGGTGTAGAAACGCTATTGCGTAACACTGTGCTTCGAGTCGAATCGTCTGAACATCTGTAAAGAAGTCAGGGATGGCGGCGATGCCGGCTTGGAGGATTTTGGCTCCCAAGCCTTTGCCGCGCACAGTCGTGAGTACGCGTCCGATCTGTACGGCATCGGCGAGATCAGGTGCGGCAAAGATGCGCAAATAAGCGAGGATTTGGCCTTCGTCTTCAAGCCACACATGAAGTGCTTGCCGGTCGATTCCGTCCAGATCCTGATAGGCACATTTTTGTTCAACGACGAAGACAGCACATCGAGCTTGAAGGATTCGGTAGAGCTCATCGGCGGTGAGGTCGGCAAATCGTTTTTTGTACAAGTCCATGTGCTTTTTCCTTGTCAGCTTCTGTACTTTCTGCCGGAGCCGACCAGAACGCCTTCGATCTGGAAGTCGTCGTATTCGCCCGGGTGAATGACCGGGTAGTTACCGGAGCTGTTTTGCGGGTGCAGTTCCGGTTTGCCGTCGACAAATTCGAGCTTTTTGAGCGTGAAGTCTCCCTGCAAATAGGCAAGCACAATGTCGCCGCGGCGCGGTTCGATGGAGCGATCAATGATGAGAATGTCGCCCTCATAAATGCCGGCGTCGATCATGGAGTCGCCGCGCGCTTCAATGACGAACGTTGCATCTTTGTTTTTCACGAAGTAGTCGTTGAGCGACAGATCGTTTTCGGCATAGTCCGCAGCAGGGGAGGGAAAGCCGCACTGAACCGTCAAGTCAATGAACTTGATGCTTTCGGATTCTTCAACGGGACGGGCGGGAGCCAGCTTCTTGAGCGCCATAGCCCGCTGCGTTGCCGCTTCAAGCAGGGGTCTCATAAAGTTTGCGCCGCCCAGTGACTTGCAGGTGTCGGCAAGCTTCTTGGTCACGCGAACCTGAAGATTGACATCGAGCAACTCATTGGTCAGACGAGGTCTTCCAACCGGTTTGTGTTCTTGGGACGAAGGCTGTTTTTTGCTTTTTTCCATGGGATTCTCGCACTTGCGATTTGTATACGAATAACGTATCCTACCTCAAAACAAGATTCGTATGCAAATGTCTACGCCTATTTTTCTCCATCTGGACGGCAATTCTTTTTACTGCAGCTGCGAGCGGCTCTTTCGACCGGAACTGCGCGGCAAGCCTGTAGTTGTGCTTTCCAACAACGACGGCTGCATCGTTGCGCTCACCAAGGAAGCCAAGGCTGTGGGGCTCAAACGCGGTATGCCGCTTTTCAAGGTGAAGGACATTGTCGAAGCCAACAAGGTGGCTGTGCTGTCCTCGAACTACGAACTTTACAACTCGATTTCTAGACGAATGCAGAGGACGGTGGCCGGCATGATTCCGCGCATGGAGTCGTATTCCATCGACGAAGTGTTCGGGGATTTGACGGGGGTTGAAGACGGGGATCCGGTGCGATTGACCGCGTTGGTGCAATCCATACGGCAGCGCGTCTACAAGTGGGTCGGCATTCCGACGTGCGCAGGGATTGCCCCCACCAAGACGCTTGCCAAACTATGCGACCACTTTGCCAAGACCTATCCGGTTTTTAACGGCGTTGTCAATTGGCTGGAGTTGACGCCGGAACGTCAACACAAAGCCATGGCGATTACGCCGATCAAGGAAATCTGGGGAATCGGCTCCAGAAACCGCGAGAGATTGGAAGCCATGGGTGTGAAGACGGTGCTTGATTTTGCCCGGATGGACGCTTCACTCATTCGCAGGCGCTTCACGGTCGTACTTGAACGAACGCACAGAGAGATTCTTGGCGTCTCGTGCATTCCTTTGGAAGATCATCCGCAGCCGCGGCAACAGATTGTTCGGACACGTAGCTTTGCCGTGACGTGCAGCGACATGGACGCCATTCTTGCGGCCGTATCAGTTCACATGGCCGAAGCCGTCAATGTGTTGCGTAAGCAGGGCTGCGCCGCCAAAACGGTCGGAGTGATGTTTCATACGGATCCATTCAAAGCCAACGGCCGTTATCACGCAGTCGTCGAATACAGACCGTTGCAGCACGCGTGCGCGGATGTGATCACGCTTACCCGGGCTGCACACGATCTGGTGCGAGCCTTTTTCAAGGAAGGATACGGGTATAAGAAAGCGGGTGTCATGCTTGCCGACCTGGTGCCGGCTGAACACTCGTTGGTTCCGACAACGCTTTTCGACACGGATGAGATCGAGGTTCTGAAACGCCGAGAGAGGATTCAGGCTTCGATTGAGGCACTGAATGAGAAGTTCGGCGGCAAGGTGGTGACGCTTGCAAGTGCCAAGTGCTCTGCGGAGTGGGCCATGCGGCGCGATTACATTTCACCGTGTCCGACGACGAAGTGGGACGATTTACTCAAGGTCAACTGAATTGCGGCAGATCTGAGCGTGTCGGAAAAGGCAGGAAAAGTGTGAAGATTACGTTCTGGCAGATTGTGATCTGGCGGAACATAATCTTTAATAGTTAAATCAGGATAATAAAACGCTTGATGCAGGAGCAGCAGATGTGCGACACAGATTTCTTTGGCCGCGTCGGTGAGCTTGAATCACTGCAGGATGCGTATGACAGCAGAACGGCCGAAATGGCAATTATTTACGGTCGTCGGCGCATTGGAAAAACGGCGCTTATCCAAAAATTCTGCGAAGGGAAACCGGCTTTTTTCTACACGGCGAAAGCATGGAAAGATCCGTATCAATTGGATCGTTTTTCTCAGGCCGTGGGAACATTTTGTGGGAATCCGCAATTGCGCTATCTCGAATGGACTTCGGCGCTCAGGGCACTTGCGACTCAGCCGTCACCGAGTCGCAAGGTGATTGTCATTGACGAATTTCAGTACATTGCTAAGGAGCGTCCGAGCATACTTTCCGAGCTTCAGGTGCTTTGGGACGAGGAGCTGTCTCAAGAAAACATTCTGCTGGTGCTTTGCGGCAGCGCCGTGTCCTTTATAGCCAAAGAAGTTTTGGGAGAAAAGAATCCTCTTTACGGGCGAGCGAGAACTATTATGAAAGTTCGTCCGCTTCCTTTTCAGACGGTCGCCGAATTTGTGCCTTTTTACTCTGTGGATGACGTTTTTCGCGGCTACGCTGTGTTGGGCGGAATCCCATATTTCTGGCAGGGCGTGAATCCTCAACGTTCAATGACGGAAAATCTCGCCGCCAATATTCTGAGATCCAACGGTTTGCTTAATGACGAGGCTCAATCGGCATTGAGGCAGGAATTTCGGGATCCTGCCACCTACAACGCCATTCTTCAAACGATTGCCTTCGGTTCAACTTCAAGAAACGAAATTGCGCAGAAGAGCTTGGTGGATACGCGAACGCTTTCCAAATATTTGTCTGTACTGGAAGACATGGATTTGGTTGTGAAGGAATTCCCCGTCTTCGCCGGTCCGGGGGAGTTGGGGAATGTGTCTCGAGGACGCTATCGCATTGTCGATCCGTACGTGAAGTTCTGGTTCCGGTTTGTAGCCAACAATCCGACTCTGATCATGACGCGGCAAGAAGCCTTTTCAGAATGGAAAACGACCGTAGAGCCTTGCATTGCGGATTTTGTTGCTGAGTCTTTTGAGCAGGTCTGTCGTCAATACCTGACACAACTGCGCTTTTCCGGGAAGTTGCCGTTTTCTGTGACGACTCTGGGGCGATGGTGGAGAAACGGCACGGAGATTGACTTGGTTGGAGCCGATCATGAAAGACGGCATTGTCTTGTGGCCGAATGCAAGTATCGCAATCAGAAAGTCGGAATCAAAGTGTTGCGCACCCTTCAGGCCAAATGCGAACAACTGCCGGTTGCGGAGGACGCCGTATTTCACTATTGGATTTTTTCTCGCATGGGATTTGACGATGTGTTGCTTGATATGGCTACACGGGATCCTTATTTGCATCTGGTCGGGATGGATCAGTTGCTGGATCGAAGGCTGTGAGTCGGTAGCAAAGCAGTAAGTAATTGATTCCTGATGACAGATGGGGGGCAGGCCATGAAGCCTGCCCCCAATCGCAAAAGAGCAATGAAGTAGGGACGAGCCGTTACTTATTCAGCCCCAAAGCGGTCTTAGCTGCAATACGTCCGAACGTCAACACATCGGCAGTAGCATTGCCGCCCAAACGGTTGCTGCCGTGAACGCCGCCAGTCACTTCACCGGCTGCATACAAGCCTTTGATCACGTTGCCCTTCTTATCGAGCACCTGTGCCTTCGGATTGATATACAAACCGCCCATTGTATGGTGGATAGACGGTGCGCGAGGTGTTGCATAGAACGGAGCCTTTTCGATCTTGCGGTCGAAGAGCTTGCGGCCGAACTTCGGATCGTTCTTCGCTTCAACCATCTTGTTGAACTCTTCAACGGTAGCCTTCAGATTTTCCGGCGGCATGCCAAGCTGCTTGGCCAGACCTTCCAGCGTGTCGTCCTTGTAGATGCGACCGAGCTTAACAAGCGTTTCGACGTTTTCTGCAAACGAGTTGTATTTCTGGACAATGCTCGAGTCATTGATGTCGTAGCACATGGCACCGGGCTGTTTCTTAATGGCAGCCACAAACTCGTCACGGCGAGCGTCTTCCTTCACGAAGCGCAAGCCATTCTTATTCACGTCAATCACGTCGTCAAGGCCGGACATCTTGCGGGCACGTCCCTGCAAGGCACCGGAACCAGGCGTTGCCAGCGGGTACACCTGAACGTAATTCATGCCGGTGAGATCGGCACCGATCTTCGTGGCCATGACAATGCCGTCGCCGGTAGCACCCGGCTGGTTTGTCGAAACCATGTCAGGCGTCAAGACGGGCGAAGATTTTTGGCGCATTTCCTTGTTCTGGCTGTAACCGCCGGTGGCGAGAATCACGCCGTATTTGCTCTTGAACTCGTAGGAATTGCCCACCTTGTCGCTGGCTTTGACGCCCACGACTTCCCCGTTGCGGTAAATGAGTTCTTGGGCACGCATACCGGTGATGATCTTGACGCCTTCCTTATTGGCGGCCTTGAGCAACGGTTCAATGAGTCCGGTCCCGGCGGGCGCGTCAACTTGGTGTGTACGCTGCCAAAGAGCACCGGCACCTTGACTAACTCGATCCATCACAGGCGTACCGTGCTTTTGCATCCAGTGAAGTGTTTCAAGCACATTTTCGGCATAGGTACGAATCAGGGGAATATGTCCCACCTTGTCGCCGCCGTTGTAGGTCTGCAAGGCATGCCATTCGGGGCAGTCAAAAAGCGTCTTGCTGCCGCTCTTCAAATACGCTTCGTACTTGGCCTTAACGTCGGCCATCAGTTTGGCGTGATCCGCGTTGGCCGGTTTTTCGTTGATGGCCTTAACGACGGCATCCTTGAGGGTGTCCGTCATCGGAAGCAGTTTTTGACGTTCCGGATCAGCGGCATTGAAAGCGCTGGCGCAGCGAAGCGTATTGCCGCCGATCACAGGCATCTTTTCCAGCACAACGATGTTGTATTTGCCTGCTTCGGCCGCAGTCACCGCAGCTGACAGACCTGCACCACCGGAACCGACGATGACAAGGTCATAGCTTTCGGTCTTCGTACCGTTGAACTTCTTGATCTTGACGGGGACGGGGGTCTGCAACGCAGCCAGATTGACGCCTGTTTTTTCCAATGCGGCAATAACAGCCTGTTTGAATGCGCCGCTCGTGACCGTCGCGCCGGAAACAGCATCCACATTGACGGTCTGATAATCAAGGATGTCTTTGGTCATTGTGCGAATGGCCATGCCACCCATCAGATCGGTTTCTGTGTGGCCGGGAACCTTGATGTCGGTGATTTTGTCTTTGCTAACCGTGACTTCGACATTGAGGTAACCGTTGTTGCCGTAGACCTGAGCTTTGTATGTACCCGGTTTAAATTGTGCTTTACCGACCTTCTTACCCTGGGAGGCATCCAGGGCCTGGTTGACAGCCATCAAAATGCCCTTGGAAGAGACACTGGCACCGGTGACGGCGTCCACCTTGGTTGAGTTGGCCTTTACGATCTTTGCCGGCAACGTTTCAATTGCTTTGGTACCCACCCCGGGCGTTTCATTGTGTTTCACAACTTCGACTGCCGTAATCTTGCCGCTGTCGATTGCGACCTTAACAGTCATCGGGCCGTTGTGGCCCGGAACCGTCTGAGTGTAGGTCGCTGCAGACGCGCTGATGGCACAAAAAGCCATTGTTACGGGAAGAACTATCTTTTTCAATGTAAAGCTCATCTTTACCTCTCCTCAGTGACGAACTTGATTGGGCTTATTAAGCCTTCTGCGTAATATGCTACTCCCGCAGACATGCAGTGGCTATAGAGGATTAACTCCCTGGTTTACGTGAATGAGGAAGAAAAAGGAAACGAGGCACCAAAGTGGGTTTAGAACTTTGAGCCGTTTTTTGAATCCTTGTTGAGTTTGCGGCTAATTTAGAAACTTACTTAGCCGCGAGCGGAGTTCAGCTTCAATTGAAGTGCTAAACGAGAAATTCAAAGGAAAGGTGGTGACGCTGGCAAGCGCCAAGAGTTCTGAGGCGTGGGCGATGCGGCGCGATTATCTTTCACCGTGTCCAACAACGAAGTGGTATGACCTATCAAGGTTAATTGATCTCAAAAAGAAACCGCTTGCGGTCGATGTGGATGGCAGAACGCTTGCGGTTTCGTTTGTCGTTGATCAGCTTGTGTTGTTTAACGCTTTTTAGCTGATGGCACTAGAACCGAGTGAACTTTGGCGGAGGGGACTTCGGTCACGGGAACCTGTTGCACAGGTTGATTGGCTGCAGCAACCGTAGGTGATTCACAAACAAAGTCAATGGTGGCCGTAGCGCTCTTGTCCGCATTGCCGTCATTGAAGCGAGACTTGAGCAAACGGAATTTGAGATCCTTGTCCGCACAGAATTCCTGAGCCTGTTTGATCAGCTCAACGCGAACAATGCCGCCGTTGTCGGTGGAGTCGCTCGAGGCGCTGACCGTGTAGGTGTTGTTTCCAATCTCGACGAACTCCGAGCGTTCGGGAGAGCTGGCGCAGCCGGCAAGAAGCAACGCAGATGAAAATGCGAGAGCCAGATTCAGACGACGGTTGAGCATGAGCGACCTCTCGAAAAAGTATTACCTGCTTTGATTCTAACGAGACGCGACCGTTACAAAGCCCGTGAAAATTGCAACAAACATATAGTTCCGAGAAAGGCAAAATGGAAAGATAGTGGTAATTTTTTTGTAATGACTTCCTTTTGACTGCGTAACGAATTTGTTAGTTCTGCTTCCTAGACTTGATTTGTAGAGGTCTTTTTTCATCAAGACCTGCAACAACAATACAGGAGAGAACAAGATGACCCAGAGCACACTGCAGAGCTCTCGCAGGGCGTTTCTGAAAACCGGAGCTGCGGGCGTCATGACGCTCGGCGTCGGTGGTATGGCGCAAGCTGCCACAACAGTCAAAGCATTACCGAAGTGGGATGAGGAATTTGACGTTATCGTGGTTGGCAGCGGTTTGGCCGGCTATTGCGCAGGCATCACCGCGGCTGAATTGGGACGCAAGACTGTCATTCTGGAAAAAATGGCCGTTCCCGGTGGTTCGTCCGTAATCAGCGGCGGCACGTTTGCGGCTTGCAATACCAAACGTCAACAGAAAGAAGGCGTCAAAGACAGTGTTGAACTGTATGTGAAAGACGTCCTTAAAGCGGGCGGTCGCCTCAATGTGCCTGAACTGGTGCAGACCATGTGCGAACAATCCAACGAGGCTTTCGAATTCCTTGTAGAACGTGGGGCGCAGTACAACGAAGAATTGCGCAAGGTGGCAGGCCACACCGTGAAGCGTTGCTTCCAGCCGCTCTACAACAACGGCTTGAGCGTGATTCAGCCGTTGCACCGTCATTACCTGAAGCTCAAGAACACGAGTCTTCAGCTTCGTACCAAGGTTGACGAAATCATTCGCGATCAGAAGGGACGAGCAGTAGGCGTTAAGGTTCGCGAAGCCTACATCTTTGATCCGGAAAGCAAGGCCGACGACCGTTTGAACAAGACCGGTGTTGTGAAGTTCTACAAGGCCAAGCGCGGTCTGGTGTTTGCCACCGGCGGCTTCTCTCGCGACTTCGAATTCCGTCAGCGCGAATTCCCGCAGTACAACAAAGTGCCGTCTACGGTGAGCTGCGGTGCCACGGCCGGTGCGTTAAAGCTCATGATGAAGGCCGGAGCTCGCTCGATTCACTTGGCGCACGTTCGCTTCGCCATTTCGATCGGCTTTGAAGACATTGAAAAGGGCATTCTGGTTGACCAGCGTACAGGCAAGCGTTTCATTAACGAAGGCGCACCGCGTATGGGCCTGTCGTACAAGATCATCGATACGGTCAACGCAGGCAGCGATTGGCCGGCATTGATTTATGACGAGGCAGGCCTGGCAACGCTCTATGACCGTGAAAAACTCAACATCATTCTCAATAACGGCGAAATGCCGAAGTTCGACACTTTGGAAGCGCTTGCCAAGCATTTCAAGATTCCTGCAAAGGAAATGATCGAAACGATCAATCGTTACAACGGCTTCCTGAAGAACAACAAGGACGAGGATTTTGGCAAAGACTTTAAGAAGACGCACGCCGTGCCGATTCTTAAAGGTCCGTTCTACGCTTGCCCGGTTTACCCGAAATTCAACTACTCGCAGGGCGGCATTGCCATTGACGCACGCACCCGTGCGATCAGTGCTGAAGACGATCAGATCATTCCGGGGCTCTTTGTCTGTGGCGAAGCCTCCGGCGGTGTGCATGGTGCCGTTCGTGTGACCGGCTGTTCAATGTCCGACTGCGCCGTGTTCGGCCGCATTGCCGGCCGAGAAGCCGCTCAGATGCCTGCCGTTTGACTTGAGGGAGTACCGAAATGAAAAAGACAACGTTGATTGCCATGACTCTGGCTGCTTCCCTCGTGTTGGTGACGGGAAGCGTGAACGCAGCTCAAAGTATGAAGCCTTTCCACAAAGGGGTTTCGTGCGAAGCCTGCCATGGAGAGAAGGCGCCGACGGCTCCGACGAAGACCGATTGCTCGTCGTGCCACGGCACACCTGAAGACGTGGCCAAACTAACTGCCGGTAAGTACAAGAAGTACTACAACCCGCACGATTCGCTGCACTATGCAACGTACTCGGACTGCGTGGCTTGCCATCGCGAACATCAACCTTCGCGTTTGGACTGCAACAACAGCAACTGCCACCGCGAGTTCAAGTACAAAGTGCCGTAATGCACTGATCTGACATCTCACTCCCAAAACCGCGGCAACGAGAATGTATTTTCGTTGTCGCGTATTTATTGCGGTAGCGTTTCCATTCGATAACCGATGCCGGAATGGCTGACAATGCCGCAATCGTCCTGCATACCTGCCGCCCGAAGTTTTTGGCGCAATCGAGCCAGCGTAACCCGCAGATATTGAACATCCTGCTGTTGGCTATTGCCCCAGACATGCGCGATGATCTGTTCATGAATCAGCACGGAGTTAACGTGCCGCATAAAGTACTCCAGCATGCTGAATTCGACGGCCGAAAGTTTGATTTCTTTGTCGTCAAACCAGACTTGATGCGATGATGTATTGAGTTTCAGGGAGCCATTGACGATCTCCTGATCGGGCACCTTGTGCGTGGTGGACAGGCGTCTTAGAACGGCACGTACGCGGCCGAAGAGTTCCTCCAGCGCAAAGGGTTTGGGCAGATAGTCGTCAGCTCCCAAATCGAACGCGCGGATCTTATCTTCAATCTGGTCTTTGGCCGTGAGCAAAATGACGGCACAGTTGCTTGTTCGACGGATGCGGGTCAAAACGTCATAGCCGTCGAGTCCGGGCATCATGATGTCCAAAAGCACCAGATCCGGCTGATGATCTTCAAACACCTGTAGGGCACTGGGACCGTCGACGGCACAGATCACTTCGTAGCCGAGACTTGCAAGATTGATCGAAAGCAACCGACGGATTTTCGGTTCATCATCCGCAACGAGAATAAGCGGTTGGGACATGGTCAGTTTTGCTCCTCAATGCTCACTGTGAATGTGCTGCCGTGCTTTGGCTTGCTTTCGACGGTAATGTCTCCGCCGTGAGCTCGAGCCAAGCCTCGGGAAATCGTCAAACCCAGGCCGGTTCCTCCGGCTCTGCGGGTCATCGACATGTCGATCTGATGGAATTTTTCAAAGATTTTTTCCTGAGATTCCGGTGCAATGCCGATGCCGTTGTCTTTGACGGCAAATCGTACCTGAGTTCCGCAGCGAGTGACATGCACGCTGATGCTTGGAGTGGTGTCGCAGTAGCGAACGGCATTGGCAAACAGATTGATGAGAATTTGCCGCAGGCGATCCGGATCAGCAAATACCTCAGCCGCATCCTTTTCAATGTGAGATTCAAAATCAGCCGACTGTGCCGCCGCTCTTCTTGCTTCCTCAATAACGGTACTGGTTTTGATCAGACGACGGCGCAAAACGATGGCTCCGGCTTCGATGCGAGACAAGTCCAGCCAGTCGCGCACAAGCGTTTGCAAACGATCGATGTCTTCAACCAGCCCGTCGATTAGTTCGGACTGCATTTCCTTTGTCCAAGCAACGTCTTTTCGGGCCAGCGTTTCGGCCTGCATGCGAAGCGAGGCAAGAGGTGTCTTGAATTCGTGAGCGGCGACGGAAATCAGTGAATTCTTCATCACGTCAAGCTTGTGGGCTTCGGTGATGTCACGCACGACGACACCCATGCCGATGAGCGCACTTTCTTCTTTGACCGCGAACGAACTCAGAAGCCAAACTTTGTCGTCGGATTCCACCAACGCAAATGTGGTGTTGGGTTCCGAGAGCATTTTGATGACGGCTTCGACGCTGTTCGGGTTTTTCTTTTGAACGGCGCGAATGAAGTCCTCACGCGTGAGTGTCTGTACTTGGGATTCAAGGTTTACAAACTCGAGAAGACGGTGATTGAGCAAAGAGAAATTGCCGTCACGGTTCAGCAAACCGAAACCGTCACGCATGGAGTCAATGGCGGCGACCAACGTAGCTGTCCGTTCCTTGACGCGGTTGTCGAGCAGGGTGTTTGCCGCAAGCAGTTCCGTTTGAGCCTGTTCAATCGAGTAGGCCATGCTTTCAAACGTTTGAGCAAGGGCTTTGACTTCGGTAGGCGCCCTTGGTGAGAGTGTTACGGAACGAGCCTTTTTGTATTCATGACGTTGCAGAAATCCTGCTTTAGCTCCCAGAGCCTCAATTGCCAGCGCGAGTTTGCCTGAAATCGTGTTGGAGATGAGCACGACAAGAAGAATCACGATAAACACCAAGGCCGCACTTGATGCGAGCCACTGGTGAAAAATCGCATTTTCTTCAGCCTGAGGAATGCTCAACCAGACGTACCAGGACGGTGACGTTAAAACGGCTGCCGTGGTGACAACAGGTTGCTTTGTCAGCGAAGAGTCGTGACGTATCAGTCGGATCAGACCTGGGACGAGATTTGCCTGCGAAACGGCTTTGATGTCGAGAGCCTCGGGATGGCTTAACGCTGACCATCCGGGAGCGTATATAGCATGTCCCTGATCGTCAGTTACGACGGCGTAGATGCTTTTATCGAGTCCGGCACGTTTAATGATGGTGCCAATCTTTTCCAGATCCAAAGCACCCAATACGAAGCCGTCAAAGTTACCTGATTTGTCGAAATAGGGAGCAACGATTGTGCAAAGGAGTTTTTCCGTGCCGCCAATCCCCTTGAGAACAGGGGAAATGTAGGTTCGAGGCTCTTTTAGCAAATTTTTGAAGTGCTCCCGAAAACTGAAGTCGGCGCCCACCATGGATTCACCACGGGCGTTGAATTCGGGGTGAAAGGCAAGCGTCGTTGCACGCTTGTCGGCGAAATACATATTGATGAAGCCGGGGAACTGCCGGTAGAGCGCAACGAGAATGGCGTCGAGCTTTTCTTTGCTTCGTTCTCCGCTTTGCGTAATTTGGAAAGCGGCGGCCTCAATGCCTCGTCGGTGCATTTCCACAAACGACTCGATTTGATCGGCGATTTGTTGCGTGGAGACGCTCTGGTGTTCCTCGGCCTTCCGAATTTCAGCCTGCAGAAGCCAACTCTGGTATCCGATCAGAACACAGATGGGAATCAGGGCGACGGTAAAAAGAGAAACCAGAAGTTGGTAACGGTGGGAGCGGATGGGCATATCCTTTGGCAGTAGTGAGGAAGGATTCGATGTCTATGTGGCTCATGCAGGTATCAGAGTCTGTTATGCAGGATTGGGGTAATGTAGTTGATATAACGCTCCGGATTTAGAAAAACGATAAAGGACAGGCATCTGCAACAGAAATGCTTTCAAGGTCATGCCATTGTGTAGGATAGCCTGTCCGAGAACACACATTTACGGAGTATTTCGTGTCTGAGAGGATATACCGTTAGCTGGCCGACTTCTCGGTTTTCTGAACTTTGCAGCAGGTCTGGATTTTGCAGAGAGATCCATGTCAAATAGTCCGTAAATTAAATTGCCAAGTAACGGCATGTTTTCCTGCATTTCCTGTTGTTCTCCCAGTTTGTTTGACGACTGGTTATTGGTGGTATAGGGATCTCCTTTATCTTCCCAAGCTTTGTCTGATACGACCGTATCATTGCGTCCGAAAATCAACTCTTGCATCTCAGCTCGCTGTAGCACTCGGGCATATTGATATTCATCGTAACTATTTGCTAGGAAAGGAATAAAAATATCGACTGGGAGCTTAAGTTCAGAGGCATATGAGCCGACACGGTCTAGACGACCGACTCGTTGTTCTAAAACGGCCGGATTCCAGTTCAGATCATGCAAAATGATCGTACGGCAGAACTTGTGCATATCCACACCTTCTTGACTGACCTGAGAACAAACGAGTACTAGTGGAAAAAAGGGCGAAGAGAAGTTGTCAAGAATCTTTTCTCGAAAGCTTGTCTCACCAGTAACCAAAGACAAAGTATGGAAACCCGCTTCAGCGCTATGAAATGTTTCATCTTGTGAGTCAACTGATAGACGCTCAATAGGTTCCAAGTCTGGATTTGCTTCGGCCGTTTCAGAGTCGTTTGCTGTTAGTTTCCATCTGGCTTCATCTTCTGACATAGAAGAGCGTAGATAGGCGGTAAGAGAGGGTTGCTTGATCTTTGAAGTCAATTGTTTAAAGACAGTACTGAAGAGAAAAACAACGCGGGCATCAAATTGAGATGAAGGGAAATTTTGGTTATCTTCTCGTTTGGTCACATATTCATAGAACATTTTTAATTTTGATTCGTCGATAGCTCCCCAGAATTGTTGAACAGCGATATTATTTGAAAGATCTTTGGCTTTTTCATATGTAGTAGATAAAATAAATTGCGGGTCAGTTATAGAGTTAGAAGTGAGATGTGGTATTTCTTTAATAAGAGAATCAAAAGTAAGTTTTAACTTATCATTGAAGGATTTAGCGATAGCTTTTACAGTCGCTATTCGCTGACAAAAAACAAGAGTTTTTTCACCTCGTTTGAGATTTTTCAAAAGGATTTCAACTGTTCGTATAATCTTCGGATGAGAGGAAGAGGACTGATTTATAAGCTTTTCAAAAAATTCCGCATAAAGCTTAGTTGATATAGGGCAATTGGCTTTTGCGTTATTTTTCTCTTTTAAGGATAAGTCTTCAAATAGGGCACTTGCTTTGAGTGCATCGTAACTGGAAGGTAGGCCAGTGAGCAAGCGAGCATTTTTCGCTGTTGAATTGTTATCGTGGGTAGCCATTTGAGAGAGACGCATGCCCAAAAGATCAACCCATCCGGAACAGCTATTGTCGATGCCTTCCGAGGAGTGCATGAGCAGATGCGCATCGTCTGCCGGCGGGTTTAGTGGAATTTCCATGGCATTGAGACAGGCCTCTTTACCGCATAGGTATCGGCGTGTTGCCAAGTTCTGCTCAGAATCATGGAAATGTTTCTCGGATCGAGTTTTAACAATCAACACTCGAAGGTGATTGAGAAGCTCTTTATTTTGAAATGAATATAGATCCTTGATGGCATTAGCAAGTGGTTTCAAGCCTGCTTTATCAGATTTAGATAGATTGTCCCATATTTCTATTTGAGCTTGCTTATAGTTATCATTTTTAGTTGTTGACGTTAATGTTTCTTTTTTCGTTTCGATAATTTTTAAGGCTTCTACATTTCCAGCGAGGTCAAGCCAGCATTTCGCGACAGTTTTTTGATGATTATTTGCTTGATCAAGAAGGTGGTTGGAGGTATTTGTGCCTTCAGATAAAAATAGGGCCGAGTAGCTCTCTTTGAATTTATTGAATTGATTAAGCCATTTTGGTAGCTGATCAATCGTGGATATTTGATTCAAGTCTTTTCCTATCGTCAAATCAATAATGGATTTTAGATCTTCAACGCCCATATGCAAAGGTGTTGCGGAAACAAGAAGGGTTCGCTGAACGAATGGTTGAATGAATCTTTGAAAAGAGCTTGCACCATAGGCTCGTCTACGCCAGTTGTGAGCTTCATCTACGACTACGAGACTGATCGGCGTTGATTTTTTTAGATTGAAGAATGTTTTTTCAACTGCTTTTTGATAATTAATTTGCTTTTGTGTTGGTCCTGTAGATTTTTTATTGTCCTGATGTGTTTTTTCATAGGCATCAACTCTTAGATCATTCATGTAAATAACATGAATAGCACGTTCTTTTGGCTGTTCATCCCAAAAAGTACTGCCTACACGTTCAGGGTGAGCTTCATAGTCTATTAGATGAAGAATAGTCTCTTTTAGACGAAACAGCAATTGTTCGAGATTTTTATTTTGTTTCTCAGAAAGTGAGCGACCAGAAGTGAAATTCTGTAGCAAATTGTTTGGTCTTGAAATTAATTTAAGAAACGGATTTAAAAAATCAAAAAAAGGTTGCCAATTCCCTTGTGAACGTACATCTTTAATTTTTTTATGTAGATGTAAGGGTGACTGAAAAACGCCAGCAGCAGAAAATCGCTCCATTAACGGATCAGAAATTGTAATATTATCCCAGGATAACTCACGTAAACGGACAGCAAAGGCGGCAAGCATTTCGATTATGCGTTTGGCCTGTGGTTTTGTAAATGCCCATCTTTTTGACTTAGTATTGTAAAGTTGAATTAGATTTGAGAGTTGAGGTTTAGTATTCTCAAAGAGAGGTCTTGCCACAGTTGGTAAGCCCTGATCAAGTATGGATAGAAATCTCTGTAATATCAGAATTGGTCTTGATGGAAATTCAAATTCGAGGTCTTTCTTAAAGACGACCTTTGGGGGAACAATTGTAGAGCGCTGATCTGCACCCCAAATAACAGAAATGACTTGAACCATGTAGTTCAGTCGGCTCTGAAAGATTTCTTTGTCTTTCTCCGATAAGCCCGTGTCAGATGGCGGTAGAAGGTCAGCAAGAGATTCAAGCCATTTTTTCCAGCTTTTCTTTTTTTGCGCAGTTTTCCATGCAGTTCTATCAAAATCTTGATCATACCAATTTTCTGATTTACATTTCACAAAATATCTTCGCAGATTTCCTATTAAGCGGACCGTATCTGCCTGAGATAACATGGAATTCAGAGGTCCTTTAAGCTGTGATTTGTCAAAATTGGCATTAAAGGCTTCGTATCGATTCTGCAAGTTCGATATATTATCCCATTCTGAATCTCTTCTTTCCTTATCTATATGGAGAGAGGTTTTTAAAATGTTTAATAAAAGAACTTGAGGTGCAGCTGTATGCGGACGTTCTTTTCCTTTACCTTTAAACAGGTCAGCTAGAGTAGGTCTGGCTTGCGGTACACTACCTCTTTTGTCTGCTTCCAGGGCATCAAGCAATTCTTTCGTTGAGTCCAGTTGGTCAATCGAAGTTTTTTGAGAATCTTTTACAAAAATGCGATTGAAATAATTAAGTTCTCGAACCCACTTGTTGGCAACCATGCGGGTTGGCGCTATAACAACAGCGTGTTTACGTTTTTTCCGTTTTGTTTGTACCCCATCGATACCTGATAGTGCCAATTGAGAAAAGATAACCATCATGGCTACCCAGGTTTTACCTGTGCCGACGTCGTCAGCCAATATTTGCACGGGCGTGATTTCACGAAAATAATCTGTGATCGATTGGGCTTCCTCAAACTGTCTGGTATAGGTGTCTAACTTAGTATTGGCTTTGTTGACGTATCGAGGAATACAGACGTCCAACTTATATTTTTTATTGGTCATGATTGCAGGTCCTTGGGGAGAGACTGCTGAAACTGTTTGTAGTAGGTATCAAGAATCTTTCGGTAAGGGTCTTCAGTGTCAGAAAAGCCCTGAGGTCGAAATTGGGTTTCCCACAAAATTGCCTTGTCGTACAGTTCTTTAAGGAGCGAGGCGATTTTTTCCGTAAGCACAGGGTTTGACGTTGGAGTTCCGTCGAGTGAGGCAGTTGCAAGTCGGCATGCAAGAATGGCTAGTTCCATCAACATGAAAGCTTTGTCGGTACCGCTCAAGCACATTTTGGACAGAGTGGCATTGGGTGATTCTAGATTCTTGGCATGAGCTAGCAGTGCTGAAAAAAAGTCACTATGAAGAGGAGGAACTTTGAGTTGATCTTTGCCTTCTGCAATAGCGGGAATAATAAGGGATGTTTCAAGATTACCTAGATCCGTAATCCAACTGCGCATCACGTGAGTTTTGGACTTGTTTATGTCTTGGTCAAATTTATTATTTTGACGTTGATATTTTTCATAGATATTGTCACGCAATTCTGAGTCTTCAACTTGCGAGTTCTCTATCTTTCTTGGGGCATAAAATTGTGTCAAAAATGATAAGGCACATTCAGGTCTGATAAGCAAAGAGTATTCGGTAGCAATTCCAAATGCGCGATCAATATTGAATGGAATGAAAGTTGGTTTAGCAATATTTTCATCCTTGGGCTTCACCAAGATGACACGATTAGATCGTAATGATGTTTCGTTTATATCGCAGACCTGGCTGACGAGATAATTCCCGCTGCCTTCATTTTGTATTGATAATTTCAGCTCTATGTCGCTAAACCAGAAGCGATTGCCAATTTGATCGGGGATCGGCACTGTATGCCCACTGCGTGGGTAAAACCGGAATTGCCCGCTAAGTTTGTCAGCAGATGTCTGGCGAGTTTTCGACGAGACCAAGAGGATGCTTTCCAACCAATCAGGAAGAGGGGATTCAGAGGGATCCTCCTCTTCAGCTTCCTTGTCAACACCAGGGACATCTGATCTAAGGTCGCAAGCTGTGACTTCAACGTTGAGAAGTTGTTCGACGAATTCCTTGTCAGAATGATCACTTAATTCAACTTTGGCAATTACGCCGAGTTCGAAATTTTGCCCACACCACGCTTTCGTTGAGAAATTTGCGCTGCCAATATAGAGCGTTCCCTTACCAGTGTCATCGAGCAAAAGTAACACTTTGGCGTGAAGTTTGCGTTGAAGATGATTCTTAGCTTTCCTCAGCGAAGGTTTTGCACTGCCGTGAAATTCGTCAATAGCTTTTTCTTCATTGTCAGAAGTTTCTCCCGGAATCCGATAACAGTGGTAATGATTTTTTTCGAATCCTTCAAAGAAAGAATGACCCCAAGTATCAAATGAGGAAAAAATAGAGACTTCCTTAAAACTTTGATTAAAAGTTTTTTGGAACTCTTGTAAAACTCCTTTTCCCTCTGAATTTTTATCAAAAAAAGGAGAAACAGCTATAATCCGAGTGGGTTTGATCTCTTGTGTATCACAGAAATGCTTTAATTGCTCTAATCCAGTTTTGTCGTATCCTGAGGAGAGTAACTCTAATGAAAATTTACTGTTATCAAATTTTGGACATTTGTCTAGCTTTTTCTGCAATCTCTTGAGATAAGGTTTAATTCCTGCAAAGGAAGAATTTGTTTGATAATTTTTCGAAAGAAAATCGTACCATTGACGGAACAGCGCACAGATATTTGGATCAAGGTCTTTTGAATCAAGTGTAAATTCGACAAAGGTTTCTCTATTTGTAAAAAGACCTGATTCAGTCAGATTGAAACTGCCTAATACAAGTGTATGTGTGCCGTCATTGAGTGCAAAAGCATATGCTTTGCTGTGATGGCAACAAAATCCAGTTTTGGCTTTGTAGTGAATTTCGAAATCGCCGGGAAAATAGGGTAAATTCTGGCTACGTTTTGGATCATAGAAAAGACAGGCTGGAAAGGCTCCTTTAAAGCGAAGTTGACCTTCTTCTGCATCATCAGCAAATTGTAATAATTCTGTTCTTGCAAGTGAGATCGCTAGTTCTGGATCAAATTCATATGTGAGTATTACAGCGGCTTCTATTTGTTTGTCTTCAGCTCGAAAAGCTTCAAGAATAGCGGGAAGGGAGCCGTAATGTCGAGTTGGCTTACTCATGTTCGATATCCCTTTCGTCGTTGCCTTCATCAATAAGATCGAACCATCTGCCGAATGTTTGCCAAAGGAAATTACCCTCGATAAAGTCTTTCCAGAGAATCTCATCTGGATCAAACAGTTGTTTGAAATCTATACCATTTGTATGGTCAGGGATAAGCTTGGGTAGTGGTAATGGTCGACCTTCATTTATATGTTGTCTCAAATGCATAAGAAGAATAGAGCTTTTTTCTAAATCTCCTTGTTTTCGTGCTGTACGCACGAGTTTGAAATCGTAATCTGATTCTTCCAGATTTATAAACGTCATCGAACGTCCTTTCTTTTTTTCGTGATGACGGAGGATTGATAGCAAAACTTCCGTAATTGCAGCTTGATCTGGACTATCGGAAAACTCAGGCCAATTCGAGGAAATTTGAAGATCCGATAGGTTCAATTTTGCCGCCCTAAGCCGGGCTTCTGATAGTCTTTTGACGACCGGATGTAGCCATGAGAGGTTGTTATCGTTACTTATAAATTGGGACAACCACGCTCCGTCTTTACTATGCGTATCAGCGAAGACGATTAAACAGTAAAGTAAAAAGTCAGCCAGACTCGTTACCACTTCGAAAGTACGGCACTTGTCGAGACAGACTTGTAGATTTACTGTTTCATTTTTTTGGCTCCCGAACACAGCTTGATAAATCTCAGTCTTCAGTTCGTGGGCTGAAGCGACTTTATGAATGACACCGAGGTAGTCGCAAAGCGTTGGAAAAAGAGTAGAAGAAAGTGTTTCTGATTCATCGACGAAATCTTTCCAAAAGTTAGTTCGATTAGCGTAAGGTTGATCACGACTTTCATTATCTTTATTACTTATCTCTTCCCAGACATGTTTGTGAATGATTTTCAAGTCCTTTACGCTAACGCCAACATTATTAGTAAACCAATTTACGACGATTGTTCGAATTGGACGAAAAGAGCGGTCATCGGAAACAGGAACCAGTGGAGACTTCGGATTTGAGAGCTCATTGCTGTTTGTCAATAGACCGAACCGACGAAGTGAAGCGGTGTAGTGTGGCCCAATTCCGTAGGAAGTATTTTCTAGATAACGGTTATCTCTATTGAAGCAAATAAATTTATTGTTTTTTTGCTCTCTTAAGTATTCACGGATTCTTTCGATGTTCAGAATTCGGTACGGGTTGTTTTCTGATGCATCAAGGAGATCTGAAAATGATTTAACGTCCTTAGATGAAACGCTTGCTAAACCGAACAAAACCTCAAGGTGGCGAAGTAGCTTTTGTCTGCTTTGTTTGGGAAGATGAGGTTTGATCTCCGCATCTTGGAGAATCTTGATATAAAGTAATAAAACTTCAGCAGAAGTTCGTCTGGGCGTCAAGACGGTAAATGCAGGAAAAACATCTCGTTGCAATTGTTGGCGCAGATGTGACCAGCCTAGAAGATCACCTGATCGATCAGAAGCGGTTATCGGCGTATAGGGAGTGGCATAGAGATAGTGAAGGATTGACTTAACCATGACGACCGACGCTGGATATGAATTTTCGAATCATAACCAACGGAGAAAAACCTTGCCGGTTTTAGCCACGAGGACACGCCGCCGTCCGCTCTGATTGGACGCCAAAAGGGACCTGCCTAGTGTCTAAACCTTTTTTTTCCTGCCATCAGCTCCGTATCTTCTAAGATTGCACGTATTCGTTTCGAATCAGCTTCTCATTTTGTGGTGAAAACCCATGAGTATCGATCAAGACTATCAATACTCGCTTGGCGAGGTCCTTACCCGTAGCTTTCTTCTGGACAAGCCGCCCGTCGATATCCCGCCATACCAACGCCCGTACCGTTGGTCAATCAGCGAAGTCCGCAAGCTTCTCGAAGACCTCGATAGCTTCCGCTACAACCCCGAGACAAAGTCTTACGACGAATGCGCACAGTACTACTACGGCACGATCTGTTTTCACGCTCACGACGGCAAGCTCGAGCTCATTGACGGCCAGCAGCGCTTGACGAGCTTTCTGATTCTCATCAAGGCGCTTTTGGACGTCACCGATGGCATCAACGAAGTCAAACACTTGCGCGACGAATTGATCGAAACGATCAAAACGCTATCGAGCGACCAAGACTGGCATGAGAACAAATGGCAACCTCAATACGAATACCGCCAGCCACAGACGCAAGAGCATATTGCTGCCATCTACCGAGAGCAGTTTGCCGATTACCAGCGCGTCAGAAAGCTCATTCATGAAGCGACGCAACTCGCCGGAGGCGAGCAAGAGTCAAATAATGAAGGCCAATCCGACGTTCCGCACTACGTGATTCAGTTTTTCACCGACGAGTACAAGCGTTTGAAGTACGCACTCACAAACGGCGTCTTTGCTGTGCGTATCATGGAAAGTCGTTATGAAGCCGAGCTCTTTTTCCAATGCGAAAACAACCGCGGCAAGGAAATGGAACTCATCGACATGCTCAAGGCCTATCACTTGCGCATAGCACTGTCGGTTGAAAATTCTGAAGCAAAACGCAAAGAGACGCTCACAGAAATTAAGGGAATTTGGGAAAAGCTGACAGGTGACGACGCGCGCTACTTGCGCTTCAGAACGACCGTCATCTCTTTGCTGTTGATTCGCTGGGGTGTGGCCTATTGGATGCATTGGGACACATCCAACGTTGAAAAGCTCAAGGGCATTCACGGCACTTATCGGGGCAATCTCGTTGTCGACGAGAAGCTCGCGCAGACAGGCAAAGGGACCGAAGCAGGGACCAAGTTTCTTCCCGATCTGATGTCGCCCATCGCACCCGGGCTGCCGTTTTTCCAAACGCTCGAATACTATCAGCGCATTGTGGAGGCGCTCTACAGCACGGTACGTCTTAGCAAGGAACCCCGAGCCAAGACGGATGAAAATGTCGGCGCGAACGTGTGCAACATGTTCCACGACATGGTGCTGGCCCACAAACCGTTTTTCGACAATAGTCACGAAATTGCCGTTCAGGCTGCGGTTTGCTGGCTCGATCGCTTTGCGACAGTTGCTCCGGACCTTGAACGCCCGTTTGAAAATGATGTCGACCGCTTGCGCGATGCTTACAACAAGGACATGGATTTTCTTGTTTATGTCCAGTGCTACATTCGGCTATTTAAGCGCCTGCGCGTTCCATTGAAACGCAACGATAAGGAGCAAATCCTTTTGTTCGGGCAGCTTCAGGGCGCTCGGCAGATTGCCTTTTTCAAGTTGGACCGGCCCACCGAAAATCTCATCACGATTCCGTACCGCACCAACAGTCCGGCGGAGTGCCGTCGCGAGTTTGAACGGCTTACGCACCCTGATGAAGTCACGTGGGCTATGGTTGGCGACAGACGACAGCGATACCGCGAATACGTTGATGAGGAAACGCGTGTTGAGACAATCGCGTTCAAGGAGCAGGCACAATGAGTACGTCCTTTGATGCAGATTTGTTCACGGTGGGCGAGCTGCAAGCCGATAAGAAGGTTCTGGTTGTGCCGGCCTATCAGCGTCCGTTTTGTTGGACGGACAAGCAAATTGAGGTTCTTGTTCAGGATCTCATCACGCACTTTGCTCGGTACAGTAAAGACAAGACTTGCCGCTATTCTCTGGGTACGGTCGTTTGCCATCAGCGAGAGGCTCTCGAGGTTTTGGACGGCCAGCAGCGCCTGACGAGCATTGACATCATTTTGGCCATCCTCGATCAACGAAAGGCGCATGCTGATGATTCGGAATATACGGTGAGAGAGGACGACTTCGGATGGAGGCCTTCGGTTATTCGCCAGTACGAAAATCTGACGCAGGACATCCGCCCCAAAATCAGTCAGGCGATACTCTCGTCCGTTTGCCTTAAGATCAACGGCGCCGCAAAAGACGGTTTGATTTTTTCGGACGAAGAGGGGTTAACGCCGTTTGAAAAATTTGCCGACTGCATTCGCAAGAGCGTTTGCGTTTTGCGTGTGATTCTGCCCATCGATGACGCCAACCCTTATGAAGGTCCTGCCATGTTTGAGATTGTCAACATGCGCGGACAGGCATTGCGCTCCATTGACATCGCCAAGGCTACGCTTGTGGAATGTCTCAAGGATGCGAACGACGCCGAGCGCATCGCCTTTGACCGTCTCTGGAGCGGTATTGCCGCCTTGCTTCGTTCCGATCCGCAGCTCCGTGTCGAAGACATCGTTAAGAACATGAGTGACGTACTCGGGGGAAGTTCGAAAGTTTCAAGAACCGATCGGCGGGAAGGCGGCACGAAATTTTTCGAGATCGTCGGGAACGCCTTCAGCACGAAAACGAAGTCGCAAGAGCAAAGCAAAACAGACGCGGAAACCGCCGAAAGTTCTGAGGAACGGCGTTTTGTCGTCGACTTCGAAAATCTCTTTGTGATTGCCAATGAGGTTTTCCGCTCGGTCAAAGGCGCAGACGATGAAAAGTTCGAGACGCTCAACATCCGTCCGAGACCGGGCGAGACCGACTACCGCGGCCTGCACGATCGTATCGTTGTCGGCAAGGACGTCAAGAAAAACACCAAGCTCGACGATCAGGAACGACGCAAAGATGTCTGGAGCTTCATGTCGATTCTGTGGATTGCAGCGACGGTTGCGCGGCAAGCAGACCGTCTTCTGGTCGCCGAGAACAAAGCCAAGACGCCGTTTGCTTTATTGCTCGACACCTTCTATGCCGCTAACGGCTACCAGTACTCCGGACAGTATTGGCTTCTGTCTCTGGTTCACACTGCCGTTCTGGATCTCTGCCTGGACAATAGCCTCCCGGAGAACGTGAAAGCTTTGCTTTCCGGTGCATTTTCAATGCAAAAACTAGCCAACAAGGTGGAAAAAAGCTTCGGCAAGGATTTTAAACGCGGCTATTTGCGTCTGATTCTCTGGGGACTGGAACGCTTTTTGAATCCGAACGCTGCGGGCAAGATGACGGCAAACGTACTGAAACTCGGAGCCGATGAAGACGAGGTCAAGTTGATTGCGGCCGTAGGGAAAGCTTTTGAGTCTGTCGGACAGTGTGACAAGCAGGACGAAAAATTTGCCGCTTGGCGGTATACCGAAAACGGCGTGCGTTGGAAGCTTTTTTTCACCGACTGGCTGCTGTGGGTGGATTCAAAGCAAAAGGGGACGAGCTTTTCTTATTTGGCCCAAATGCTCGATCATCCTCAACACGTCGAGCTCATCCGGGATCTGAATGTAGAAAAGTCGTCAGACGATCCGCTGAAGAATTTCCGCAAACAGTTCGCGAGCAAAGCCGAGACAATGCGGATTGTTTCGCGCTCTCAGATCGAGCATTGGATTGCTCAGGAAACTCCGAGCATCCAAGACAGAACGGTACTGCACCATTTTGCCAATCTGGCACTGATCAACGCCTCGGAAAACGTGGAAAACAGCAATAAGACGACGGATCAGAAAGCGACACAACTTTACAACAATCCGTCAGCAAAGCTGCTTTGGCTGGCTTCGTATGCACGAGCGACAGCGAATCAGCAGGCGCTGCTTGCCAAGCGCTTGTGTACGGTGGAAACGGACCGTTTTTGGGCTGACTACATCGCATCGTTTGCCAAGCACGACTGGCTGGGCTCGTAGCCGGAGTATTTTTGTGCAGGCGGAAAATGAAAAAAGCTCGGCCCTCCATTGGTAGAGAGGACCGAGCAAAAGCCGTAAGGCCTTCAAAGGAAGACGCATTATAACCGAAAGGTTAAATCTGTCAAATGGGGTTGAAAAAATTTATGAATCGCCTTGGCAGATACCGCTCCATAACCGCGACAAGCGCAAACCAATCGGCGACCTGACCTACGAACATGCTCCAAAACGAACAGTGAGCATTGCGGTCATCACGTACGCGTCAGTCGATGACGCAACCACCTTTACGATGGGCAACAAGTACCAGCACAGAAAGGTGGTTGTATGTCAGTTATTCATTTCACAACTCGTGAAGAGGAAGTGTTTCCTTACTGGACCAAAGTGCCGGAAATTGGTCTTCGTCGCATCATGGCTCTGATTGCGTTGGCTTCAAAGACGGGCCTAACGGGAAGCAGAACTCCGGTTGTGCGGGACAGGAACGGTCGGGTGATTGACGGCCTCGTGGTGGATTCGTCAGATGCAAAAGAACTTGTCGAGCGATTGACGAAGCACGATTTTTCCAAGGATTGGAGTTTTCAGATTTCAATCGGCAGGAAAAAATGCACCATCAGCTCAAAACAGATTTATTCGTCTGAACGATGGTCGGGTGCTGTGCCGCGCAATGCTGAAATTGATGCTGCTCTCCAAAATATTCAGAACAAAAAGAACAGAGAGATACTGGAGAAATACGGCGAATTCTGTACGGATTACTCATTGCTGGTGGAACTCAAGTTCGACGATAAGTCTTTCAACAATTTTCTCGGAGCGTTCCTTGATCTCTTGACTTCGGACGAGACAAATATTCAAATGGCTGTCACCAAGGAATTCTGCGATATTGATTTAATCAGAAAAGTTGAGGATGCAGTCAAAATTGTCACCAAAACGGAAGATCAGTCTCAAAAAAGTTAACTGGTGATGAGAAATTTTCTGCAATAGGGTAGCGATTGGTGATGAGTGCACATTGTGGCAGGGAAACAAAACCTTGAATTTTTTGTCAGATGCGAAGTGAACTGGACGGGATATTTAAATGTCGAGTTTAATTACTTGGATCATAACTTTTTGTGTTTTTGGATGGAAGGGGATTGCGATAATCATGGTAATTGCAGTCCTGAGCTTTATTCCTCTGATGTTAGGTGGTAAGTATGTCTCAGAGGAATGTATAGGGTGTCTAACGTACTTCATTCTGATTGTTGACACAATAATTGGACTTCTGATTTTTAACTGGTTGGAGTGAGTTTTATTCAAAAAGCTAGAACTCAAATGGCAGAATATATCTCAGACGCAAGCGTAAATTTTCACTTTGACGCAACGAGATCTTTCCACCTAAA